>Ga0209166_10001387_pt1 | contig 20372 bp, 24 predicted proteins | sample Coa_R1_3_FD_187151 | JGI IMG/M metagenome (GOLD analysis project Ga0209166, IMG submission 187151) | Surface soil microbial communities from Centralia Pennsylvania, which are recovering from an underground coalmine fire - Coalmine... | ecosystem: Environmental > Terrestrial > Soil >... | reverse complement strand
TACCGGGTCATCTACACCATCGACGAGGACAAGCACCTGATCGTCATCGATGCCGTGCTGCCCCGGGGCACCGCGTACCGTCCGCGCTAACGGGCAGATCGAACCCGTGGCGAAGCCCCCGGCGGCCTGGCCGGCCGAGTTCGGGCGGCGCCCAGCAGATCGTGATCACGGCGTAGCTGTTGCCCGGGGGGTGCCAGAGCAAATCCGAAACCCCGGCCCCGCCCGCCTGATCATCGAGCGGACCGCCGGCCTTCGTGATCGTGGTCGATCACCGTGGTGATAGGCCCAGCAATCGCCCACGAAGGGGCGTTGATCATGGGGGTACTGCCGGTGGGGCATGGCAGGACAGATCCGAAGCCAGCCGCAGCGGCCCGGCTTCCATGATCACGGACACTTTTCGGCGAATAGAGCCGAAAAGTGTCCGTGATCAAGGGTGCGGTGCCCCTGGGACGGCTATGTCGCCGTGATCATGGGGGGTATCAGGCGGGAGGCGAAGGTGGCGCCGGGGGTGAGCTGGGCCAGGGAGGCGGTCAGTTCGGCCCCGGCGGCGCGCAGGCCGCTGGCACCGAGCGCGGCGAGCCCGTCCAGCACGAACATCGCCGTCGTGGTCGAGTGGGTGATCCGGGTGCGCGCGCACTGGCGCCAGTTCCAGCGCCGGCAGGTCACCCCACGGTCGTCGCGCCACACCACCCACGCTCGTGAGAGCATGCCGGCATGGTCGAGGAAGTCGTTCCGGTCCTCCGCGTGGCCGACGCCGCCGCAGCGGTCACCTGGTATGAGCGCCTGGGTTTCACCAAGCAATGGGACCACCGCTTCGAGCCCGGCATGCCCGCGTTCGTGTCGATCGCGTGTGGCCGCGCGCGGCTGTTCCTCTCCGAACACCACGGTGACGCCCGCCCAGATACCCTGGTCCACCTGGTAGCCGGGGACATCGACGCCGTGGTGGCCGAGTTCGGCCGGCCCGCTGGCGACCCTCCACACGGGTGTGAGATCGAGCTTCGCGACCCTGACGGCAACCGGCTGCGGTTCCGGAGGCCGGCACGCTGAGCTGCCAGCCTGAGCGCATCCCACACCCGGTTTCGGCCATGCGCGGGGTGGTGCCCGCGCGGCCAGGGGCGCCGGGGTGCGGGCGCTGGCTCGCCGGTACGCCGGGCCGCCGTCCGACCGCACCGAGGCCGACCGGATCGAGTGGATGCCGCTGGCCGAGATTCCCCGGCTGATCGACGAGGGCGCGATCGTTAGCGGGCCCACCCTGATCGCGTTGCTCTACCTGCTCCTGCCGCGGGAGCAACCCGGCCGCGGACCTCGCCGACGCTGATGACCTCTCCGCCGGGGCCCGGCGCGGTCGCGCTGATCGCGACCTCGTCGCCGTCTTCCAGGAACGTCCGGCTGCTGCCGTCGGCCAGCGCGATCGGCTCGGTCCCGTTGCCGGTCAGTTCCAGCAGGCAGCCAAGCTGATCCCGGGCCGGGCCGCTGACCGTGCCCGAGGCGTACAGGTCGCCGGTGCGCAGCGGGGCGCCGCCACTGGTCAGGTGGGCCAGCATCTGCGCCGGGGTCCAGTACATGGTGCGGAACGGCGGCCGGCTGACCGGGCACCCGTTGATCCGGACCTCCAGGTTCAGGTCCAGGCCCCACGGCTGCGGGCCGTCCCGCAGGTACGGCGGCGGGGCCGGGTCGCGGGGCGGGGGATTGGTCCGGGCCGCGGCAAGCGCGTCCAGCGGCACCAGCCAGGGCGACACCGACGTGGCGAACGCCTTGCCGAGGAACGGCCCGAGCGGCACGGTCTCGAACGCCTGGATGTCCCGGGCGGACCAGTCGTTCACCAGGCACACGCCGAACACGTGCCGGTCGAACCCGGCCACCGGCACCGGCTCGCCGTGGGCCGGCGGGACGCCAGCCACGAAACCCACCTCGGCCTCGAAGTCCAGCCGCACGGAGGGCCCGAACGACGGCCCGGGGTCCCCGGGCTCCCAGCGCTGCCCGGCCGGCCGGGTGACCGGCGTGCCGGAGACCACCACGCTGCCCGCCCGGCCGTGGTAGCCCAGCGGCATGTGTAGCCAGCCCCGTGGCAGCGGCGGCTGCCCCGGGCGGAAGATCCTGCCCACGTTCTCCACATGGTTCCGGGACGCGTAGAAGTCCACGTAGTCGGCGACCGCGAACGGCAGATGCAGCCGCACATCGGCCACTGGGACCAGGTGCGGCTCCACCACGGCACGGTGCGCCGGGCTGGTGAGCCACTCGGTGATCCGCTCACGCGCTTCCCGCCACGCCGCCGGGCCGGCCGCGAGGAACCGGTTCAGCACCGGCCCGGCGAATAGTGCCCGCAGCGGGAGCCGCAGGTCGTCGGCTACGGCCGCCATGTCGAGGACCCGGTCGCCGATGGCTACTCCGGCCCGCCGCTCCCCAGCGGGCCACCTTGAGAAGATCCCGAATGGCAGGCCGGCCAGGCCGAACCCGGTCCCGGGCGGCAGGTCCAGCCAGGTCACACCTGGGGGTTCCGGGGGGGCCGCCCCCCCGGCTAGCACGGCACCGCCAGGCCCAGTGCGCGGCGCAGCGCGGCCACGATCTCCGTCCGGCCCGGGTACCGCAGCACCGCGGCGGCGTGCGCGTCCGGCCGGATCAGCCACACCTCGCCTGGCGCGGCCAGCCCCGCCGCGGCCAGGCCCGCCCCGGAGTCCGGCAGCGCGGCCGCATCCAGCACCCGGACCGGTGCCGCTACCGCCTCCGCGGCACCGCGGGCCGCGGCCAGGTCCGCGCCGCAGGCGCACAGCAGCACGAAACCCTCCCGGGCCAAGGCGCGCAGGGTGGTGCCGTCAGGCCGTTCTGCATGAAAAACCGGGACGTCGGGGACGAGGATGCCGGGACCGGGCGGGGGCACCGCACCACGAGCGGGGCGGCCCGTGCCGGGCCGCTCCGGGTCGGGTGTGGTCAGCGGCGAGGCGGTATACCAGAACGGCTCGGCCAGCCGGCCCGAGTCCACCGCGGCCCGGGCGGCGGGGTCGGCCGCGGCGCGGTCCAGCGTGGCCAGCCGGTACCGCCGCTCGGCGTCCGTGCCGGGCACAAGGAAGCGCATCGTGGCCGAGGTGACCTCCAGGTTCTCCCGCGCGGCGGCGTGCCGTTCGGCATGGTAGCTGTCCAGCAGCCGGTCGGGTGCCCAGCCGCGCAGCACGAACGCGATCTTCCAGGCCGCGTTCTCCGCGTCCTGCACCCCGGAGTTCAGCCCGCGGGCGCCGAACGGGGACAGCTGATGCGCCAGGTCGCCGGCCAGCAGCACCCGCCCGGCGCGCATCCGGTCGGCGATCTTGGAGCTGAACCGGTACACCGAGGACCACACCAGCTGATACGGCCGGTCGCCGATGATGGCCCGGATCCGGTCATGCTGCGCGCCCGCCGCCTCGTCGAACCCAGCGGGCACCTGCCAGTCGATCCGGTAGGTGGAGTCCGGGCACGGGTGGATGAGCACCTGGCGGCCGGGGTTCCACGGCGGGTCGAAGTAGAACCTCCTCTCCCGCGCCCAGCCGGGCAGGCCGGTGCGGATGTCGCAGATGAGGAACAGTTCGCCGAACGTCTGCCCGTCGAACCGCACGCCGAGCATCCGGCGCACTTCGTCACCGTGCGCGCCGGCGCAGGCGACCGCGTAATCGGCCCGCAGCACGGCCGGCCCGGCGGCGGTCGCGCAGGTCACGGTGACCCCGCCGTCCTGGGCCAGCCCGGTGACCCGGTGCCCCCAGCGCACGCCGATCAGCGGCTGGGCGGCGATGCACTCGTCGAGGATCTGCTCGGTCCGGGTCTGGGAGATGTTGACGAACGGCGGGAACCGGGACCGCCCCGGGTCCGGGAACGTGACGCTGAACAGCTCAGCGTCGCGGTAGAACGTGCGCGCCGTGGTCCAGGTGACGCCCTCGGCGGCGATGCGCCGCCCGGCGCCGACCGCGTCCCAGGCGTCGAGCACGTCCCGCTGCTGGACGATGGACTTGGAACCGGCCGCGTCCCGGTGCGGGCGCTGGTCGAGCAGCACCACCGGCAGCCCCCAGCGGGCCAGCATCAGCGCCACGGTCTGCCCCACCGGGCCGTTGCCCAGCACTGCCACCAGCGGCGCCACGCCTCAGCCCTGCAGTTCGTCCCAGACCTCGCGGTCGCGCTGCGCGGTCCAGATCCGCGGCCGCTCGATCCCGGACAGCTCGTCCCACAGCCGGGACACGTTGAACGGCATGCAATGCTCGAAGATCGGCCAGCGCCCGTAGCGCTCCGCCAGCGCGCCGTGCGCGGCGCCGAACGCCTCTTTGAGGGTGCCGCCGCGGCGCTGCACTGCGCCGACCTCGGCCAGCATCGTGTCCAGGAAATGCCGCGTCTGGCCGACGGCCGCGGCGCAGGCGTCGGTGCCGTGCGCCACCGCTCCCCGGCCGCCGACCAGGGTCTGCGCGCCCAGCGCCGCGACCCGGTCCAGCGTGCCCGCCGCCCAGTCACGGTGGAACGCGTCCCCGGTGTACAGCGCGGCCTGCGCTTCCACCAGGTCGCCGGCGAACAGGATCCGCCGGGCCGGCAGCCACGCCACGATGTCGCCCTCGGTGTGCCCACGGCCGCAGTACTGCAGCACTAGGTCGCCGCGCCCGCCGCCGAGGTCGATGGTGAACCGGTCGGTGAACGTGGCGGTCGGCCAGGTCAGCCCGGGGATCGACGAAGGCTCCTTGAACAGCCTTGGCATCCGCGCGTACTCCGACTCCCAGTCCTGCCGGCCGCGCTCGGCCACTAGTTCCCGCGTTTTTTCATGCGTAACGATGATGTCGGCGCCGAACGCACTGGCACCGAGAACCCGGACCGCGTGGTAATGCGAAAGCACCAGGTAGCGGACGGGCTTGCCGGTGTGCTGGCGGAGCCGGGCGAGCCATTCGCGGGCGGCCACCGGGGTGGCCATGGCCTCGAAGCAGACCAGGAAGTCCTCGCCCTCGATCGCGCCCACGTTCGGGTCGCCCTCGGCGGTCAGCGCGTAGACCCCGCTGGCGAGAACCTCCAGGGTCTGGTCCTTCGCGGCCAGGTCCGCCGACGAGGCGAACGCTTTGGCTGCCATGACCTCACCTCGCTCCAACAGCTCGGATCTCCGGTAAACCCGATCGTAGGCATGGCGTTCCCGGCCGGGTGACCGGGTGCCGCGGTGCTGTGACGGGCGCCGCGGCCAAGCAGGGCCGCGGATGCGGCAGGATGTAGTCATGCAGCAGCCGCGGAACTTCTCGCTGTATGGCGCCGTCGACCTCGGTGCCCGCCAGACGGCCGCGCAGCGCCAGCAGGCCTCAGCCGCCGCCAGCCAGGGTGCTGCCCGCAGCGAGTACGTGTTCGACGTATCAGAGGCGACTTTCGAGACGGACGTGCTGGAGCGGTCCCGCACCGTCCCCGTGATCATGGACCTGTGGGCCGAATGGTGCGGCCCGTGCAAGCAGCTCAGCCCGGTGCTGGAGCGGCTGGCCAACGAGGCGGCCGGGGCCTGGGTCCTCGCCAAGGTCGATGTGGACGCCAACCCGCAGCTCAGCGCCGCGCTCCAGGTGCAGAGCATCCCGATGGTCGTCGGCGTGATCGGCGGCCAGCTTGTGCCCGGGTTCCTCGGCGCGGTGCCCGAGGCGCAGATCCGCCAGTGGCTCGGCCAGGTGCTCCAGGTCGCCCAGGAGATCGGGCTGCCCGGCTCCGGTGACGCCACCGCGGGTTCGGAGGACGGTGCCGGGGCCGGCGGGCAGCCGGGGCCGGACGGGTTCGGCGACCCGGACCTGGCCGAGGCGCAGCAGGCCATGGAACGCGGTGACCTCGACGCCGCAGCCGCGGCCTTCGAGCGGATGCTGGCGGCCAGCCCCGGCGACCCGGTGGCCACCGCGGGGCTGGCCCAGCTGAACCTGTTCCGCCGGGTGAGGTCTTACGACCAGGCTCAGGCCCGCAGGGACGCGGCCGCGCACCCGGGAGACGTGGAGGCGCAGATCCGGGTCGCCGACATCGAGATGTCCCAGGGGAACGCCGAGGAGGCGTTCGACCGGCTGCTCGGCGTGATCCGCCGGACCAGCGGGGACGACAGGAACAAGGTCCGGCTCCACCTGATCGGCCTGTTCGGCATGTTCCCGCCCCGGGACCCGCGGGTCACCAAGGCCCGCAGCACCCTGTCCAGCTTGCTGTTCTAGGAGGGGAGCACCCTCCGGGCTAGCGGTTGCGGGGGTCGCGCAGGTCGGGGCCGGCGAGCTGCTCCAGGGCAGGGAGCGCGGCGGCCAGCGCGGCCCGCTGCTCGGCGGTGAGCGTTTCCAGCCGGTCGGCCAGCAGGATGGTGCTCTGCTCGCGGATCCGCTCCAGCACCTCGTGACCGGCGGGCGCGATCGTCAGCGTGCTGGCCCGCGCGTCGCCCGGGACCGGGCAGCGTTCCACGTAACCGCGCTCCTCCAGCACGGTGACCAGCCGGGTCAGAGTGGACGGGGCGATCCCCTCCGCGGCCGCCAGATCGCCGAGCCGCAGCGGGCCGTGCCGGTCCACCGTGGACAGCGCGGAGACCTGGGTGGGCGTGAGCTCGGCCAGGTCGTGGCGGCGCAGCCAGCGGGACAGCCGCGCGATCGTCACCCGCAGCCGGGCCACGTCGATCGCCGGGCTGGCCGGCGCGGCCGCCGCGGCGCCGATCGGGGGGCTCCCCGTCGCACTACCCTGGGACACTCTTGAAGGGTACGTGGCGGCCGGGCCGCCCGGTGCGCGCCACGCGAATCCGTCCCCGCCGCCTGCCCGGGGCTGCCCCAGGACCCGGGTGATGGCACGATGTGATCGTCGGGCAGTGCCGGGCGGCCGGCGGGCCGGCCGGGTGAAGGCGGAGGAGCCAGTGTCGGTAGCCCCGAGCGTGTCTTATTCGATCACCGTGCGCCTGGAGGTGCCCTCGCGCGGCCGGGCGGTCAGTGAGCTGACCCACGCGGTCGAGCAGGCAGGTGGAGCCGTCACCGCGCTGGACGTGACGCCGTACCGCTACGAGCAGCTGCGGGTGGACGTCACCTGCGCGGCGCGGGACACCCAGCACGCCGAGGAGATCGTCGAGGCCATGACGGCCATTCCCGGCGTCGTGGTGAACAAGGTCAGCGACCGTACGTTCCTGCTGCATCTCGGCGGCAAGATCGAGACGAGCGTGAAGGTGCCGCTGCGCAACAGGGACGACCTGTCGATGGCCTACACGCCGGGGGTGGCCCGGGTGTCGCTGGCCATCGCGGCCAACCCCGACGACGTCCGGCGGCTGACCGTCAAGCGCAACAGCGTGGCCGTGGTGACCGACGGCTCGGCGGTGCTCGGCCTGGGCAACGTGGGCCCGTATGCGGCCATGCCGGTGATGGAGGGCAAGGCCGCCCTGTTCAAGCGGTTCGCCGGCATCGACGCATGGCCGGTCTGCCTGGACACCCAGGACACCGACGAGATCGTCCGGACGGTGCAGATCATCGCGCCCGCGTTCGGCGGCATCAACCTGGAGGACATCAGCGCCCCGCGGTGCTTCGAGGTGGAGCGGCGGCTGCGGGAACTGCTCGACATCCCCGTGTTCCACGACGACCAGCACGGCACCGCGATCGTGGTGCTCGCCGCGCTGACCAACGCGCTGCGCGTGGTAGGCAAGAAGCTGGCGTCGGTGCGGATCGTCATGGCCGGCGCCGGTGCCGCCGGGACGGCTGTGCTCAAGCTGCTGCTCGCCTCCGGCGCGTCGGACGTGGTGGTCTGCGACGACCAGGGCGCCGTCTATGCGGGCCGCCCGGGGCTCGGCGAAAGCCTGCGATGGGTGGCCGAGCACACCAACACCGGCCGCTACGACGGCGGCCTAACGGGCGCGCTGCCCGGCGCGGACGTGTTCATCGGCGTGTCCGTGTCGAACATCCTGACCGGCCAGGACATCGCGGCCATGGCACAGGACGCGATCGTCTTCGCGCTCGCCAACCCCGACCCCGAGGTGGACCCGGACGCCGCGGGGGAGCATGCCGCCGTGGTCGCGACCGGGCGCAGCGACTACCCGAACCAGATCAACAACGTGCTCGCCTTCCCCGGGGTGTTCCGCGGGCTGCTGGACGCGCAGAGCCGGATGGTCACCGACGACATGCTGGTCGCAGCGGCCCGCGCGCTGGCGGGCGTGGTCTCCCCGGCGGAACTGGGGCCGCACTACATCGTCCCGTCGGTGTTCCACCCCGACGTGGCCTCCGCGGTGGCCGCGGCCGTCCGGGACGCCGCCGGCGGCCGCCGCTGAGCACCGGCCCAGGGCACGGCCGGGATTCGCGCTGGCCGGGTCGCGGGGCCGCCGGATTGGGCCGGCTGGCCGGATTGCGGGGTCGGCGCGGCTGCGGGGATCGGCCAGAATGGAACCATGGAGGAGGTCCGGGCGGGGCGGCTGCTGGTCGCGACCCCGATGCTGGGAGACCCAAACTTCAAGCGCACGGTGGTGCTGGTCGTGGAGGACGAGCCGGAGGAAGGCACCCTCGGTGTCGTGCTGAACCGGCCGACCAAGGTGCCCGTCGGGCGCGTGCTGGAACCCTGGACGGAGCTGGTCAGCGACCCGTCCGTGGTGTTCAAGGGCGGCCCGGTCGCGCCGAACAGCGCCCTGGGCCTGGCCAGCGTGCCGGGCCAGGAGGAGCCGGTGGGCTGGCGGGCGCTGGATCCCTCGGCCCTTGCGGCCCGGGTCGGCCTGCTGGATCTGGACACCCCGCCGCAGCTCGTGGCGGGTGGCATCGCCTCGTTCCGGGTGTTCGCCGGGTACGCCGGCTGGGGGCCGGGGCAGTTGCAGGCGGAGATCGACCAGGGCGCCTGGTATGTCCTAACTGCCGAGCCTGCCGACGCGTTCGACCCCAGGCCCGAGCAGCTCTGGCGGGCCGTGCTGCGCCGGTCCGGCGGCGTGCTGGCGCTGGTGGCGACGTATCCGGAGGACCCGGCGCTGAACTGAACCGGGGGTAGACTCACGTTCCGTGAGTACCGAAGTCCTTCCCCAGCAGGGAACCCGCGAGGACACCGAGGTCCGGCCGGACCTTTCCACCGGTGACGGCGACCACGAGCGGCTCGCCCACTACGTCCTCAAGGACAAGATCGTGGACAGCGCGGTGAGCGGCACCCCGGTGATCGCGCTGTGCGGGAAAAAGTGGGTGCCCAGCCGGGATCCTTCCCGGTTCCCGGTATGCCCGGACTGCAAGCGCATCTACGAGTCGATCCCCGAGGGCGGCGAGTAGCGTTCGTGATGATTGTGACGTTCATCGCGTTCTTTGATGATGATCGTCACAATCATCACCGCCGGAGCCGGCTCTCTGCGGGCTCAGGCGGACAGTTCCCGTTCCAGCGGGGTGCGGAAGCGCGGGGTGACCCGCATCGGGCCCAGCCACGCCCGGAGGCTCTCCGCCTCCGCGGCCACCGCCGCGGCCGCCCCGGTCCCCGCGTCTTCGAGCAGGCGGACCACCACCTCGCCGTCCGCGCGCTGCGCCCAGCCGCCGACGATCCGGCCGTTCCACCAGGCGGTCGGCCCGATGTTCCCGGACCGGTCGAACAGCGCGGGACCGTGGCCGCCGAGGAACCAGCCCCGGTCGCGCCAGCCCATCGGCGTCGGATCCAGCGCGGGCAGCAGCGCCGCCCACGGCCCGGTGACCGGCTCGGGATCCTCGTCACCGGCCAGCACCACGCCGCTCGTGCCACCGAGGTTCACCTCCGCGGTGCCGAGCCGGGCTAGCGCCGCCCGGGTCTGGCCGGCCGTCCAGCCGGTCCACCACTGCAGGTCGGAGACGGGCGCCGGGCCGAAGGCCAGCAGCCAGCGACGGGCCAGCTCGGCCCGGGTGTCCGCCACCGAACCGGGCGGCCAGGGATCGGCGGGCGCCCACTCGTACTGGCTGGACGTCCAGCCGCCGCGAGGCCGTCCACGGGCGATGCGCCGCTGCGCGGAGAGCAGCATGAGCACCCGGCTGGTGATGCTGGCTGGGCCGCCGTAGCTCTTGCCCTCGGCGTACACCAGCTGGGTGCGCAGCCGTGGCTCGTCGCGGGCAAGTTCCGCGCCGGTCGCGGCGCCGCGGGCGGTGAGCGCCTTGATGGTGGCCTCGCCGACCTCGTCGAGCCAGCGCCCGGCATCCGGGGCGACGCCGGCCGCGGAGAGGTCGCGGACCAGCTGGCCGCGCAGCCGCTCGGCGATCTGGTCCGTGCAGGCGGTCTGGATCACCGGTGCCAGGCCGGCCGGGACGACGAACATGGTCCGCCGCATGCCCAGCATCCGGACCAGGTCCCGGTCCTCGTAGAGGGCCCGGTCAACCGCGGCGTGCCCGATCGCCCGGTGCCCGGCCGCGGCGCGGGCCCAGGCGGCCAGGTACACCGACGCGGGATCGGTACCATGCAGCGCGATCAGGGCCGTCGCCACCCCGGTGGCCGTCTCCGCGCGGGCTGGTGATGCCAGCAGGTGCCGCCGGGCCAGCCGCGCCCGCCGCTCCGCGACGGACCCCAGGGACCACCCGATCACCGGAGCAACCTCAGCGGGCCGGTGCTCTAGCCGGCGGGCTCGAGGATGACGACCGGGATCTGCCTGGTGGTCTTCTTCTCGTAGTCGGCAAAACCCGGGTTGGCGGCTTTGTGCGCTTCCCAGATCTGGCCGCGCTCGGCACCTTCGGCCACCCGGGCGCGGAGCTTCACCGTCTCGGTGCCGATCTCGGCTTCCACGTCGGGGTGGGCCAGCAGGTTGTGGTACCAGTCCGGGTTCGTGGGCGCCCCAGCCTTGGAGGCGAAGACCGCGTAACCGTCCGGCAACTGCCGGTACATCACCGGGTTCACCCGGTGCTGCCCGGTCTTGGCGCCCACGGTGTGCAGCAGGAGCAGCGGTGCGCCCTCGAACGGGCCGCCCACTTTGCCCTTGTTGGCCCGAAACTCCTCGATGATCTGGCTGTTCCAGTCGGCCATTGCGGGGGGATCCTTACCTTTTCAGCGGGCGCGCAAGGCACCCGTCGCCACGTCCTTGGTCCGGGAGTGGGCACCGCTGGCGCCCGCCCCTCATGTGAGGCTAGTGCGCCGTGCCGCGGGACTCGTCCAGGACTACCCCGGCGTTCCGCAGGTCGGCGAGCGCCTCCCCGGTGGTCACCGGGGCGACCCCGGCGGTCAGCGGCAGCAGCACCCGGGTGGCGAAACCCTCGCGCGCCGCGTCCAGCGCCGTCGCCCGGACGCAGTAGTCGGTGGCGATGCCGGTCACGTCGAGCGCGTCCACGCCCCGCTCACGGAGCCAGGCGGCCAGTGGCATGCCTGCCTCGTCGGTGCCCTCGAACGCGCTGTAGGCCGCCGCGTGGGCGCCCTTGCTGAACACCGCCTCGATGCGCCCGGTGTCCAGGTCCGGGTGGAACTCGGCGCCCGGCGTGCCGGCCACGCAGTGCGGCGGCCACGTCCCGGCGAAGTCCGGGTGGCCGGAGAAGTGATCGCCGGGGTCGATGTGATAGTCGCGCGAGGCGACCACGTGGGCGTAGCTGCCGCCCTCAGCCGCCAGGTGGGCGCTGATCGCCGCCGCCACCGCGGCACCGCCGGTCACGGCCAGCGAACCGCCCTCACAGAAGTCGTTCTGCACATCCACGACAATCAGCGCGCGCATGGCCCGAGCCTACGGGGCGCTGCTGATCCGGGGGAGCGACCCCCCGGAACCCCCCGCTGGCCCCGGATCCGGTCAGGCGTCGGCGGCCACGGTGGCAGGGATGCCGCCGGTGATGCGGACCAGCTCGCCGAACGAGGTCGGGAACACCGTGTGCGCGTGGCCCGCCGCGGCCCACACCACGTCGTAGCTCTCCAGCCAGGTGTCCACCAGTGTGCGCAGCGGGGCCGGGTGGCCGACCGGGGCCACGCCGCCGATCACCTGGCCGGTGGACCGGCGGACGAACTCCGGGTCGGCCCGCTTGACCTTGCCCGCACCGACCAGGGCGGCCACCCGGGCGGTGTCCACCCGGTGCGCGCCGCTGGTGAGCACCAGCAGTGGCGCGCCGTCCGCGCTGAACACCAGGCTGTTGGCGATCGCGCCGACCTCGCAGCCGAGCTGGGCCGCCGCGGTCGCCGCGGTGGGGGCGGGCTCGGGCAGTTCCCGGACGTCCCCGGCCACGCCGAGTTCGCGGAGCACGCCGGCAACTTTCATCGCGCTGGGATGCATGACCACAGGCTAAGGCCCCGGCCACCGCGACGAAGTCGCAGCGGCCACCGGCCCGCGGGACATCCGGGGGGCCGTGGAGCCGTAGCTCCAGGAGCCGGCGGCTGGCGTAGTTGCACTCGCGAACCACGTCCGCCATGGCCGGCGTGGCGGGTGCTAGCCGCCGTTCGGCTCGAACAGCGTAGGGATCGCCGGGTAGCCGCGGGATAGCTGCAGCGCGTGCGGCGGCAGTTCGGCCAGCGCGGCCTGGTGGCGCTCCCGGGCCTCCTCCAGCGGCTCGGCGCCCACCATCTCCCCACCGCGCACCAGGTGGTGCAGCAGCGGGCGGTCCGGAGGGGACGGCGCCGGCGGGGCCAGGCTGATCACCTCGGCCTCGGCGATCCCGGCCCGGTCGCAGTGCCGGACCGCCCACTTGCGCCCGCCGCGGCTCGGCTTGCCCACCGAGCGCTTGGCCACCGGGTGCAGCTCACCGGAGGCGTCCTCGGCCCGGGCCACGAGCTTGTAGACCAGGGCCGCGGTCGGCGCCCCGGACCCGGTGACCAGGGCCGTGCCGACCCCGTACCCGTCCACGGGGGAGGCGGCCAGCGCCGCGATCGAGTGCTCGTCCAGGTCGCCGGTGAGCACGATCCTGGTCTGGTGCGCGCCCAGCTCATCCAGCAGTTCGCGCACCCGCCGCGCCACCACCGGCAGGTCGCCGCTGTCGATCCGGACGGCGCCCAGGCCGGTCCCGGCCAGGTCCACCGCCTCGCGCACCGCCCGGTCCACGTCATAGGTGTCCACCAGCAGGGTCGTGTCGCTGCCTTGGGCGGCGAGCTGCGTCTCGAACGCCTGCCGCTCGCTGTCGTGCACCAGGGTGAACGCATGTGCGCTGGTGCCGCGGGTGGGCACGCCGTACTCAAGGCCCGCCCGCAGGTTCGAGGTGGTGGCGAAGCCGGCCAGGTAGGCGGCCCGCGCGCTGGCCACCGCGGCCCACTCGTGGGTGCGCCGGGAGCCCATCTCGATCAGCGGGCGCCCGTCCGCGGCGGTCACCATCCGCGAGGCCGCCGAGGCGATCGCGCAGTCATGGTTGAGGACGGACAGCGCCAGCGTCTCCAGCACCACGGCCTGCGCGAACGGCGCCTCCACCACCAGGATCGGGGAGCCGGGGAAGTAGCAGTCGCCTTCGGCGTAGCCCCAGATGTCCCCGGTGAACCGGTAGGCCTCCAGGTAGCGCAGGGTTGCGGCGTCGATCACCCCGGTGTTCTGGAGGAACTCCAGCTCGGCGGGCCCGAACAGGAACCGCTGCAGCGCCTCCAGCAGCCGCCCGGTGCCCGCGACCACCCCGTACCGCCGGCCGTACGGCAGGTACCGCGCGAACACCTCGAACACCGACCGGCGCTCCGCGGCGCCACTGCGCAGCGCCCCGGCCAGCATGGTCAGCTCGTAATGATCGGTGAGCAGGGCCGTGCTCGCGCCTGCCCCCTCGTCCCCCGTGCCTGGATCAGTCACGAGTGGAAGACTACGGATCGGGGTAGCCGGTCCCGGATCAGGCCCTGGCACAACTGCCGGGCCAGGCCCGGGGGACGAGCATGCCTGGCAACGGGGGGAACATGCATGGGGGAAACTGGTAGGGGAGCGAGGAGGTGACGAACCAGTGAGCGTGGCGCCCGCAGAGGTGGAGCGGCCCGGGACCGGCGAGGTCGTGGTGCCCGATACGCCCTGGGTGACGATTGTCTGGAACGATCCGGTCAACCTCATGTCCTATGTCACGTACGTGTTCCAGAAGGTGTTCGGCTACGCCAAGCCGCGGGCCGAGAAGCTCATGCTGGACGTGCACCACAAGGGCAAAGCGGTCGTCTCGTCAGGGGCGCGCGAGACGATGGAACGGGATGCCGAGATCCTTCACGGCTACGGCCTGTGGGCCACGGTGAGCCACGACCGGTGAGCGGCCCGGGCGAGTACGGCGATGCCCCGGAAATCGCGGAGGAAATGATGGCGGGGTTCCGGCGCACGCCGCGGGGCGTGTCGGCGCGGTTCACCCCCGCGCAGGCGGGCATCATCCGGAGCCTGGCCGGCCAGCTCGCGGAACTGGTCGGCGGACCCGGCGCGGCGGAGGCCCCGGCCGGCCCGCAGGCCGGCCCGGATGTGCCGTCGCAGGCCGCGGACGGCCCGCTGGTGGACCTCGCCGCGATCCTCGACGACGCGGGTCCTCCGGCGGCCCCGCCGGAGGACCCTGTGCTGGCCCGGCTGCTGCCCGATGCCTACGGCGACGACGCGGAGGCGGCGGGTGAGTTCCGCAGGTACACCGAGCAGGGCCTGCGGTCGGGCAAGGTGGCCGCCGCCCGGACGGTGCTGGGCACCCTGCCCAGCAGCGGTGGCCGGGTGCGGCTGTCGGCGGGCGATGCCGAGGCGTGGCTGCGGTCGCTGAACGACGTGCGGCTCGCCCTGGGGGTGCTGCTCGGCATCACCGAGGACTACGAGAGCGAACTCGGCGACGTGGACCGGGCCGATCCGCGGTCGGCCTACCTGCAGGTCTATGACTGGCTGACCTACCTGCAGGAGACCCTGGTGCGCGCGCTGCACTGACGCGGGCATCGGAGGCGGCCGGGACCGGGCGTGCGGACGGGGCTGGGTACGCTCGGCCTCATGCTGACGATCACATCCGCGCTCTACGAGAAGATCGTGGCTCATGCCCGTGCCGACCATCCGGACGAGGCGTGCGGGGTCATCGCCGGCCCGGCCGGCAGCGACCGGCCGGAGCGGTTCATCCCGATGCTGAACGCCGAGCGATCCCCGACGTTCTACCGGTTCGACTCGCTGGAGCAGTTGCGGGTGTGGCGGGAGATGGACGACCGGGATGAGGAACCGGTGGTCATCTACCACTCGCACACCGCCACCGAGGCCTACCCGTCCCGCACCGACATCTCCTACGCCAGCGAGCCCGGGGCACACTACGTGCTGGTCTCCACCAGGGAGCCAGACCGGGCCGACTTCCGGTCGTTCCGTATCGTGGATGGCGAAGTGACCGAGGAGGAAGTGCGGATCGCCGGGGAGGACGGCGCGGGGGAGGGCGGTGCTGCGGCGCCGGAATGATCCCGCCGGCCCGCCGGTTGAACCCTGGGAACCAACCGAAATCTTCGACGACCCCGCGACCGCTGCGAATCTGCGGGACCACACACTGGAGCACGTCCATGGCCATCGAGGTCCGCATCCCGACCATCCTTCGTACCTACACCGGCGGCGCGAAGTCGGTCGAGGGCGCCGGTGCCACGCTCGGCGAGCTGCTCGGCGACCTGGACTCCCGGCACACGGGGCTGCGCGAGCGGCTGGTGGATAACGCCGGGCTGCGCCGGTTCGTCAACGTGTACCTCAACGACGAGGACGTGCGGTTCCTCGGCGGCCTCGAAACGCCGGTCGCGGACGGCGACACCGTGACCGTGCTGCCCGCGGTGGCCGGCGGAGGCCGCTGAACCGCCCGGCGGAGGCGATCCGCGCCGCACTGCCAGGCCAGCCGACAGGCGCGCGACAGGAGCCCGATGCGTTACGACTCGCTGCTCGATTCGCTGGGCGGCACCCCGCTGGTGGGGCTGCCACGGCTGTCTCCGGCGCCGGATGTGCGGCTGTGGGCCAAGCTCGAGGACAGGAACCCGACCGGGTCGGTCAAGGACCGTGCGGCGTTCTTCATGATCGAGCAGGCGGAGAAGGACGGGGTGCTCACCCGCGGCGCCACCATCCTGGAGCCGACTTCGGGGAACACCGGGATCTCCCTGGCCATGATCGCGCACCTGCGCGGCTACCGGATGATCTGCGTGATGCCGGAGAACACCTCGACCGAGCGCAGGCAGATCCTGGAGATGTACGGGGCGCAGATCATCTTCTCGCCCGCCACGGGCGGCTCCAACGAGGCGGTCCGGGTGGCCCGCCGGCTCGCCGCCGAGCACCCCGAATGGGTGATGCTCTACCAGTACGGGAACGAGGCGAACGCCCGCGCGCACTACGCGACCACGGGTCCCGAACTGTTCGCCGATCTTCCTGGCATTACGCACTTCGTGGCCGGCCTGGGTACCACCGGCACCCTTATGGGCGTGGGGCGCTACCTGCGGGAGCAGGTGCCCGGGGTGGTCATCGTGGCCGCGGAGCCGCGCTACGGGGAACTTGTCTACGGGCTGCGTAACGTGGATGAGGGCTTCGTCCCGGAGCTCTATGACGCCTCGGTGCTGAGCACGCGGTTCTCGGTCTCCGCCAGCGACGCGCTGCGCCGCACCCGGGAACTGCTCGACGCCGAGGGCATCTTCGCCGGGATCTCCACCGGATGCGCGCTGCACGCGGCGCTGGCCATGGCGGCCAAGGCGCAGAAGGCCGGCGAGCGGGCCGACATCGCTTTCATCGTCGCCGACGCCGGCTGGAAGTACCTGTCTACCGGGGCATACTCGGGCACCCTCGAAGAGGCAGAGGAGCGCCTGGAGGGCCAACTGTGGGCATGACCGCGTTCGACGAGGCGACCGCGGTCACGCCGGAAGGCGACGGCTGGTACGGCACCCACCCGGACGGGCGGTTCGCCATCGTCTCCGGCGACGGATCGGCCGGCGCGGTGAACGGCGGCGTGCTGCTGGCCACCGTGCTGCGGGCCGTGCTGGATACCTCGCCGCATCCCGACCCGGTCGCGACCAGCGCGCACTTCCTCAGGGTGCCCCGCCTGGAACCGGCGCGGGTCCAGATCACCTGGCTCAAGCAGGGCAAGACCGCGGCCACCGCGCGCGCGGCGCTGGTGCAGCACGGCGCATGCGTGCTGGACGCCACCGTAACCACCGGGAGGCTCGGCGATCCTGGTGACGGCGAGCTGAGCTGGACCGGCGAGCCACCCGTGCTGCCGCCGGTGGCCGAGTGCACCGAGTTCGCCGACTTCGCCGGGGCGGCCCGGCGGGCCGGCTATGCCGGCCAGGTCGACCTGCGCCTCGACCCCGCCACCTCGGGCTGGCTGCGGGGGCAGCCGCAGGGGGTGCCGGAGATGCGCGGCTACTTCCAGTTGCGCGACGAGCGCCTGCCCGACGCCTACCTGCTGGCGCTGGCGGTGGACGCACTGCCGCCGGTGATCTTCGGCATCGCGCGGGCGGGCTGGTCGCCGACCGTGGAACTCACCTGGCACATGCGGGCGCTGCCCGCTCCCGGGCTGCTGCGGCTGGCCGCACGGTCCCGGCATGTCAGCGGCGGCTGGTTCGACGAGGAGTCCGAGGTGTGGGACTCGGCCGGTCGCCTGGTCGCACAGAGCCGCCAGATCGCCCGGGTAGGCCGCGGCCCGGGCGGCCCGGCCGCTTAGCCAGCGGTTCCGGGGCCGTCCTCGACGGGATAGCACTCCACTAGCCTGGTCGCCGTGCGCATCACAGTGATCGGGTGCTCGGGGTCGTTCCCCGGCCCGGACGGCCCGGCGTCCAGTTACCTCCTCGAGGCGGAGGGCTTCCGGCTGGTGCTGGACCTCGGCAGCGGGGCGCTCGGCGCCCTGCAGCGGCACGTTGGCCTTGACGGGATCGATGCGGTCTGCCTGAGCCATCACCACGCCGACCACTGCCTCGACATGTGCCCGTTCTGGGTCGCGCGCACCTACCGGCCCGGCGGGCGGCTGCCACGGATCCCGGTATACGGCCCGGCAGGCACGGCGCGGCGGCTCGGCCAGGCGTACGGGATGGACGAGCAGCCGGGCATGACGGAAGCCTTCGACTTCGTGACCCTGACGCCGGGCAAGCGGGAGATCGGGCCGTTCCAGATCACGGTCGCGCACATGAACCACCCGGTGGAGACGTTCGGCTTCCGGGTCGAGCATGACGGGCGGGCGCTGGCCTACTCCGCCGACACCGGGACCTGCCCGGCGCTGGCCCGCCTGGCCAGCCAGGCGGACGTGCTGCTGTGCGAGGCGTCCTTCCTGTCCGGGCCGGATCCCCAGCCGGAGATGCACCTGACCGCCCGGCAGGCCGCCGAGCACGCTGCCAGGGCCGGGGCCGGCCGCCTCATCCTCACCCATCTGGTGCCGTGGAACGACCAGCAGCGTACGCTCGCGGAAGCATCCGCAGCGCCCTACGGCGGCCCGATCGCGCTCGCCACGCCGGGGCAGGTTATAACGCTGGGCTGACCCAAGGCGCGGCGGGCGGCGGATATGCTCCGGCTGGGCTACGTGCAGCGTGCGGACACGTTGTTCCGGTGGGCGCGCGGGAATACCCGCTATGTGTTCACCCCCGGATCCTGGTGAGGTCCATATGCCCGTTTCCGCCGGATGGCGGCATCGGCCGTGGCTGACGCATCGCGGTGGCTGCATCGCCGGAACGGGGCGCCATGAGGCTAAGGACGGGCCGTGACGTGCTGTGCCGCCGGTGCGGCCACCAACGGCTGGCACATCAGCATTACCGCCGCGGCACCGAATGCGCGCTGTGCGACTGCCCGAAGTGGTCCCCGCCGGGCCCGCCCTGGCGGCCCTCCCCAGGCTTCCTGCGCCACCTTTTCCGCAGGCAGAAGCCCTAATGAGCAGATACCGCCGATAGCGGCGGGGATGCTGAGTTGACCTGGGTCACCGCCCGGCCCACCCGCTCGCACCTAGGATCACCAGCTATGCGCGTACTTGTCACCGGCGGTGCCGGCTTCATCGGCTCACATATCGCCGACGCCCTGCTGGCCAGGGGAGACGACGTTCTCGTGCTCGACGACCTGTCGTCCGGCCGGACCGGGAGGCTGGACCCGCGCATCACGCTGCACAAGCTGAGCATGACCGACGCCGCGGCGCTGAACGAGGAGGTGGCGGCGTTCGGCCCGGAGCTGATCTGCCATCTGGCGGCGCAGATCGACGTCCGCGCCTCCGTGGATGCGCCGGCGGCGGATGCGGGCGTCAACATCCTGGGCACGGTCAACCTGCTGGAGGCGGCCCGGCACACGGGTGCGCGGGTGCTGTTCGCCTCGACCGGAGGCGCGCTGTACGGGCGCGACGCACCGATCCCGTCCCTGGAGGATGTGCTCCCGCTCCCCGAGTCGCCGTACGGGATCGCGAAGTACTGCGCCGAGTGCTACATCGGCCTGTACAACCGGCTGCACCGGACGCGCCACTCGGTGCTGCGGCTGGCCAACGTGTACGGGCCGCGGCAGGACCCGGCGGGTGAGGCCGGGGTGATCACTATCTTCTGCGCCAGCGTGCTGGCCGGCCGGGAGCCGACCATCTACGGCGACGGCACCCAGACCCGCGACTACGTGTACGTGGGCGACGCGGTCCGCGCTTTCCTCACCGCGGGTGACAGCGGCCGCCCGGGGACCTGGAACATCGGCGCCGGCGTCGAGGTGAGCGTGCTCGACCTGGTCGCCATCATCGGCGTCGTGGCTGGCAAGAGCGTCCGGCCGGTGTTCGCCACGCCGCGCCCCGGCGAGTTGCAGCGCAGCGCCGTCGCCACCGACCGTGCCGCCAGCGAGCTGGGCTGGCGGGCGGCCACCCCGCTCGCCGAGGGCGTGCGCCGGGTGTACGAGTGGATCGAGTCCGGCGCCCCCGATCGCGCCCCCTGCTGACCGGCCCGCACCGGGCCGGCGCCCGATGGGGCCAGCACGCACGGAGCACCGCCCGATCGGGGCTAGGCTTTCGCCCATGTCTCGACCCGATGGGCGCAGCGCCGGCGAGCTGCGCGAGATCAAGATCACGCGTGGCTGGCTGGAGCACGCGGAAGGCTCGGTGCTCATCGAATTCGGTGCCACCCGGGTGCTGTGCGCCGCCAGCGCCACCGAGGAGGTGCCGCGATGGCGGCGCGGCAGCGGGCTGGGCTGGGTGACCGCGGAGTACGCCATGCTGCCCCGGGCCACCAACACCCGCGGCGACCGGGAGTCGGTCAAGGGCCGGCCCGGCGGCCGTACCCAGGAGATCTCCCGCCTGGTCGGCAGGTCCCTGCGGGCCTGCGTGGACGCGAAGGCGCTCGGTGAGAACACCATCATCATCGACTGTGACGTGCTCCAGGCTGATGGCGGCACGCGCACCGCGGCGATCACCGGCGGCTACCTGGCACTGGCCGACGCGGTCGGCTGGCTGCAGGGCCGCCGCCGCTGCAAGGGCAACCCGCTGGTCGCCTCGGTAGCCGCGGTCAGCGTGGGGATCATCGACGGCGAGCCCCGGCTGGACCTGTGCTACGAGGAAGACGTCGTGGCCCAGACGGACATGAACGTGGTGTGTACCGGGGACGGCAGCTTCGTCGAGGTTCAGGGCACCGCCGAGCGGGAGCCGTTCGGCCGCGACCTTCTCAACGCGCTGCTGGACCTCGGC
>Ga0209166_10001384_pt1 | contig 20396 bp, 15 predicted proteins | sample Coa_R1_3_FD_187151 | JGI IMG/M metagenome (GOLD analysis project Ga0209166, IMG submission 187151) | Surface soil microbial communities from Centralia Pennsylvania, which are recovering from an underground coalmine fire - Coalmine... | ecosystem: Environmental > Terrestrial > Soil >... | reverse complement strand
ATGTGCTCAGGTTTTGCATGCCAGCCCGCAAACCGGGAGGTAGCACATGCGACGCATTTCCACATATTTGATTTTTTCACTCGTGTTTCTGGGACTTTCAGCGAGCACCAGGGCTCAGGACATTTTGGTGCCCGCCGGTACGCTTCTTCGCTGCACGCTCGACGAGCCAAATTTTTCCTCAGCCACCGCCGATATTGGTGACCCGGTGATCTGTCACTTGAGCAGCCTCCGGGAATTCGGACAGAATGTTTTTCCGCGGGGAAGCTACCTTGGAGGACACTTGGAGGCGGACAAGGAGCCCGGACACTTCGTCGGTAAGGGCTATCTAAAGCTGGAATTCGATCGCATCGGTTTCCCGACTTCGGATGTCCCCGTTCCCAGCAAAGTCATCGCCGCTAAAGGATTCAAAGTGGATCGTCACGGGGATGTCGTTGGCCACGGCCACCCCAAGCGGGATGTCGTGGAATGGCTCATTCCACCGCTGTGGCCGTGGAAGATCATAACGCTGCCAGCGCGCGGACCGCGTCCCACGCTGAAAAACGAAGAGCAGGTCACCGTGCGCTTAATGGACGATATCCAGATCCCCCGGATGCTGGCTTCCAGTCAGCCTTTTGAAAGGCCGACCTCTTATGACCGGCCGCGCCCGACCTATAGGCCGCAATCTTTTGACCGCCCCCCGGACGCCGGGGGACAGCGACCCTCCGAGCAGCGAAGCTCCGAACAGACGCAGGCGATGAACATGCCGGAAAACAGGATCTCTGACGTCAGCTACGCCGCTCCAAGCGCTGCCGTGCAGGAGAACCAGCCAAACGTCGCGGATCCTGCGTCAGCGCAGGCCGAGCCATCGGCTCCGGACTCCACGACGACGCGCCAGGCGGAAAAGACCAGGTGGATCGCCCTCAAGCCGGGCAATGTGTATGCGGTCACGAATTACCGCATCCATGAAGGCAGCGTGACTTATGTCCTTTCAACCGGCGCCAAGGGATCGGTGGACATCACCGCAGTCGATTGGCGCAAGACGTCTCGCATGAACGCCGAGCCAATCGCTTCATCGGTTGCAACTCGCGCTGCCATTACGGGAAGCCCAGAGCTATTTTCAGGGCGCCCGTGAGCCCGGCGATTCTCTAGCATTGCGGTTCAAAATGATGAGTTTGAAGTAGACAGGAGCAAGACCACTTCTAGAAGCTCCTGAGCCCGGACCAGGTCCGCACCACCATCGGAGAGCTGGGCCAAGTGCTGGATGTAAAGCACCCGCCACAGCATTTATCGCATGGGCCCACTCGGCATCCATCGCACAACTAGGGGCGCTTGGAGATGTTAATTTTTGAGTTTGATTGCCGAATTGTGAGAGCTTCGCTAGGAATGGTCGATAGGAGTCTCGCAAACGGTGGACAGACGCTGTCGAAGAAGGCGCATTTACTGTTTTGAATTCCGAGAATCAGGTGCGTTACACCTTCGCTTCTGGGGGTTCGGCGACTCCTCGCGCCGGCAAGAAATCCGGCACCTCAAGGCGCGCGACGCCGATCCTGTAGTCGGCCATCCCGTAATAGACATCGAAGCAGTCCGGTGAGCCAAGATCGTCTCGCCGGTCGATGCCGGTTGGGAACACAACGTTGGCGACGGTCCCCTGGCGTTCTTGCGGCAACATCGGTGTCAGTGCTGGCTCCGCCGAACGATGGCGAATGCACTGCGGATGCTCTTTCGAAAGCACCATCAACCCGGCCGAGTAGCACAACCGATGTCGATCGTCGTTCGGCTCGGCCATTTCGCTCACTCCGTGGTAAATGATCAGCCAGCCGTGCCGGGTCAGGACTGGCGGAGTGCCGCCGCCGATTTTGAGCCGCTCCCACGGGGCAATCGGGGCGGCCAAACGGTGATGCGACGTAAATCGGCCGAGGCGATTGGGTCCACTGCTCTCCATGACCATCCGACAGTACGAGATCCAAATGCTTTCCCGATCGAGATCTACATCGCGGGATGCGGGATGGCGGACGGTTTCCTCGGGGCGAGTGCCGGGGAAAAGGGGGCGATGGAGGATGGCCAGTTCCGGATGTCCGGATGGATTAGGAATGGCAACGGGGAAGAGGCTGGCATCTTTGTCATCCACGCCGCCGGCCTCGACGCCGTGATATGGGCCAAAGGTCGCGAGCCCCAGACGCTGCCAGTGGAAGAGGTCGGCGGATAAGGCCAGGGCGATCCGTGGTCCTTGCACCGAAAATGCGGTGTACGTCATCAGGTAGCGCTGTAGCGGTTCCACGAACGTGACACGAGGATCTTCGCAACCGCCAGTGCCGTCGGGCCTCCGCTCATAATTGGCTTCCGGCTCCAGGGCGATGCCGAGCCGCTCGACGCCCACGGGATTGCCCGTTTCGTTGAACAGTACTCGCGCAATGCCAATGCGCGAGTAGTTGCCCCGCGCAACCAGCCGTGGAAAGAGGTAAAGCTCACCATCAGGGCCCCGCACGGCAGCCGGATTCAGAACACCCTCGATCTCTTGTGGATTGCCCGGCTCCGGCTCCATCACCAGTCCCAAGCGCTTTAGCCTAAATCCGCCCATCAAATCCCCTCACAACGTCACGCTTGATGATCGCCATCCAAGCAGGCGATGATTGCTTCGGTAACTGGTTTGGTTTCACTGGGACCTCGGACCGGGATAGAAACAACACCGGCCTCTTTAGCCGGATAGTCGTTCCCTCCCACGAACAAGGCATCACCGACAAAAATCATCTCTTGCAATGAGATGCCCAGGAGGTCCCGCAGCTTTCTGATTCCGTAGGCTTTGTCAATACCAGGTTTGGTGACATCAACGGAGGTCTCGCCGCCCAGGCGCACGGAAAATCCCGGAATCAGGGGATCGAGAATCGCTTTGATCTTCTTGCGCTTGGTAAAATCAGGATCCCATTTCTTTTTTTCCTCCAAAGGAGCCTGTTGGCCTAATGCGGAAAATGTTATCTGGCTTCCCCGGTCTTCAATTGCTTCTCCCCAGACCTTTTCGACCTTGAAGCTGGCATCTGCGACTGCCTTCTTTAGAGAACCGATGATTTTCTCTTTTTCCTCCGCGGTGAAATCTTCCGAATAGAGCTTTTTCCAATCTCCCGCGTATTGGAAGAACTTTGTTCCACAAGTAGGAAGGAGGGATAGATTCACCAGGCTTTCGTCGTGGGGAAGATTCGAAAGCAATTGTTTCTCAAACTGCGGCCAATCGCCTCCGGAAATCACAGCCACTTTGGCGATGCCAAGAAGATCATGCAGTAATCCCGCCATTTCGGCATCAAGAGACGATTTACTTTCGGCAAGCGTGCCGTCCAGATCAAAAACAATTAGCTTTTTCACGGTCCTTCCACCTCTGAATTCTTATGATCTCAATTAGAGTATCCGGTCCTGCCAACCATCTCGCCGGTGCCCGTCTGTAAATTATTCCGGTATCGCAATTTCCAGCAAGGTCACTGCTCCGCTTGGCCGAAAAACACACGCTCCGACCACTGCAGGCAAGAGCAACACATCCCCTTTTCCGAGAGCGTATGTTGAGCCGCCGTGCTCGACGTGCCCCGCGCCCTCGATGCACGCGAGCATGCGTGGCACCCCCGCGGCGCCGACGGTAAACGGCAAGTGTCCGCGCAGGCGCCACAACCAGAAATGTTCACAATGAAAGAGTCTCTCGCGCTCTACAGGGGTCGTTGTCTCCACCACGGGGGTCACGAGACCGGCCGCACCATCCGCAAAATCAATACAGGCAAGAGCCTCATCGACTTGGAGTGCCCGCGGTTGGCCTGTCGTGGCGTCAACATGCCCCCAGTCGAATAGGCGAAACGTGACGTCGCTATTCTGCTGAACCTCGAACACCACGACGTCATCGCCCAGAGAGTGAACCGTCCCAGCCGGTAGAAAAACACCGTCGCCGCGATTAGGAGTGAAGCATAGGAGGTCCTCCGCCATCGTCCCATTGGCGAGCGCCCGCCGCAGATCCTCTGCTGTTGTACCTGGCTTTAAGCCTGCATAAATGCGGCTTTCTGTCCCGGGCTCCAGCACGACCCATGCTTCCGTTTTCCCGGTCTCACCGGCTGGTAGCAAGTCAGTATGTGCATCCGAAGGATGCACCTGGACCGAGAGCATTTCGCGTGCGTCGAGGAACTTCAGCAAAAGAGGGAATCGACGGAAACGCTGGGCCAGCTTTCCCATCAATTGCTCTGGAGCCTGCTCTAGCAATTGACTAATGGTCCGCCCCTTGAGCGGTCCGTTGGCAACCTGGCTTGAGTGATCATCGCGGTCGCTGAGCACCCAAGCTTCGCCGATAGGGCCGTCGCCTGGTAGAGGGGCGGAGAGCAGGTCGGCCAAACGCCGCCCGCCCCAGAGCCGATATTGATAGATTGGTGCGAATCGTAGTGGATATAGAAGTATTTCGCTCATATCCCTCAAGCTGGACAGCTCAGCTTTGCTTTGGAAGAGCGCCCTCAAAATAGTCTCAAATCACGATCCGTCATCTCGACCGGTGACCGCCTCGTGGAGTTCATTACGCTTTTTTGGCGAACATCATGAAGAATTTTGTGTGGGCATTTCAATTTGGCCTCGGGCACCTGTCATCCTCAGCCAATCACAGCCAATCACCACGTTAACCCAAACTAAAATATGGCCGCGCACCCGCAGGGAAACTGTTCCACATTGGACAGTATGCGAAGAGAATCCGTCTCTCTTTTTTTATCGCGTATTCAAGTTCTGCTTAGAGTTGTTTCACTTTTTTCGGGCTGGCTCAAGAGGTGAGTATCAGCCGATGTGGATGCGCCTTGCGCGTGGCCGGCGAGGCATCCAGCCAATAGAGTCAGAAACCAGAGTTCAACACTCTGTCGAGCCATTTGAATTCCGTCACAGCCATTCCGAGAGAAGTGGCGACCGGTCATGCTAACCAACGGATTAACGTTGACGTCTGCGATTGCCAGGCTGTGACGCAAATTAAGATGTGTTCCTTTTTGCACGGTAGCGCTTTTCACCGGTGTCTAACATACCGTCTTGGATTACTCGCCGTTGATCCGAAGCTAGGAGAAAAGAAATAGCGACGCCAAAATGCCTAGTTTCGGCTGCCCCCCACGGGACGAAGTTCAGCACCTGCGGCGACCGGTGTGAGGTGACCCTCTCATGAAAGCGCCGGAAATGCCTGCTGTCCTGACCATTGGGCATTCGAACCGCACATGGAAAGCATTCCTGGATCTTCTGCGGGCGCATCGCGTCAAGCGCGTCATCGACGTACGCAGTATCCCCCGGTCGAGACACAACCCTCAGTTCAACCGGGCGACCCTGTCGAAAAAGTTGCGGGCAGCGAGGATCGGCTACGTACATTTGCGAAAGCTCGGGGGCTTGCGCCATGCACGACGCGAATCCCCGAACATGGGCTGGCGCAATGCCTCATTTCGTGGCTTTGCTGATTACATGCAGACCTCCGACTTCGAAGCAGGGTTACAACGATTGATGAAATTGGCCGGGCAGAAGCGGAGCGCGATTATGTGTGCGGAAGCGGTTCCATGGCGGTGTCACCGGTCGCTCATCGCCGATGCGTTGACGGTGCGCGGAATTCAGGTTGACGACATTATAAGCATGAAACGTTCCCAGGTTCATTCGCTCATTCCTTTTGCACGCGTGCAGGGTCACGGGATCACGTACCCAATCCGGAATCGCGGCGGGCGATTCCCCCGAGTTCGTTTTCCAAAGAGTTTGCGGAAGAACCGAAAAACCAAGGTTTAAGAATGTGTTGAATAATGGCTCTTGACTATCCATTGTGGCTGCGGGCGGCGCACTTCTTCAATTTTCTCCTCCTGTCGCTTCTTGTTCGGAGCGGTCTTGAGATTCTGAGCGCGCATCCGAGGCTTTACTGGAACGATCACTGCACACCGGGCAGCGAATGGCTCAAGTTTACAAAGAAGCAGCGACCTGAGGACCGACTCTGGACGGCGAGTGACGAGGAAACCTCATTCCCGTCTGCGATTGCCTTGCCTGGCCACGAAAACCTAGGTCTCGGGCGGCACTGGCACTTTCTCGCGGATTTCGCCTGGCTGCTGACTGGTTTGACATACGTGGTGATGCTCTTCGTCACTCCGGAGTGGCGGCGGCTGATCCCGACTTCCTGGCAGATTGTCCCGGACGCATGGCATGCAATGCTTAGCTATTTGAGCTTCCACGTCGTGGAAACGCAGGGAGGATATAACGCACTACAGCAGTTGAGTTATGCCGCAGTGATATTCCTGCTTGCACCGTTCAGCATTGCGACGGGAGTAGCGATGTCCCCAGCCGTTGCCGCTCGTTTTCCGTGGTATATCAAAATCTTTCACGGACGGCAAAGCGCACGGAGTCTGCATTTCCTGGCTCTTTGCACCTTCATCGTATTCTTCATCGGACACGTCACGATCGTGACGCTGCATGGTTTTCGGAGCGAGTTGGCGCTGATTGTTCTGGGACAGATGCACGATCCGCAGTTGACGCTGGCTCTTGTGGTCTGGTTGTCCGGGTTGGCTGGCATAGTGGTCATCCATACTGTGACAACCGTGTGTTCGCGTCGTCGCCCGCGCTTTGTCCAGAAAGCCACTCAGTCGATCACCGATCCGGTACGCACACTCCTTTTCGGTCATGAAATGTCCCGACAGCACTACTTAAAGGCGGACATCTCGCCATACTTTTGGGTTAATGGTCGGCCGCCGAAAGAGGAAAGTTTTCTGGCGATGGCACGCGAAAACTTTGCAAACTATAGCCTAGAGATCGGCGGATTGGTCGAAAGGCAGCTGCATCTAACGCTGGCGGATCTCCGCGCCATGCCGAAACGAACTCAAGTTACCAAGCACTGTTGCATCCAGGGCTGGTCAGGTGTTGCGGAGTGGGGCGGTGTATCTCTGCATCACATCGTCGGACTTTGCCATCCGCTTCCCGCCGCCCGCTATATCGTTTTCTATGCGTTCGACAATAAAGCCACATCGGAGCCACACGCCCAAGGGCCGGGGTACTTCTACGGCACGATTCGCTTAGAGTTGGCGGAAGATCCTCAGACGATTCTTGCCTACGAAATGAATGGCCAGCCGCTTCCGATTTTGCACGGCGCGCCGCTCCGGCTTCGCGTTGAAACGCAGCTTGGATTCACGATGGTGAAGTACATCCGCGCAATCCAGTTCATCGAGGATTACAAAACCATTGGCCAAGGCCAAGGTGGTTGGCGGGAAGATTACCAGTATTTCAGCCAGGAGGCTGGGATCTGATTCACGAGGTGCGGCGGTTCCCCGAAGGAAACGAAAACAGGAATTGATCGAGGCGCATCGGAAGGAGACAATTATGAGCACTGCTGCGGCGTCACCAGGCTTCATCTGCAAACTGATAGATCGTAAGGAAGTTGCGGAAGGCACCATGGCCTTCCGTTTCGAAAAGCCATCAGGATGGACATTCAAGGCCGGTCAGTATCTCGACATGACTTTGCTTGATCCTCCGGAGTCGGATTCCGAAGGAAATGTGCGCAGTTTTTCGATCGCGAGCGGCCCTCACGAAGAAACGTTGATGGTGGCCACGCGGATGCGCGATACGGCGTTCAAACGCGTGTTGAGGGCGATGCCGATTGGGACCGCTGTGAAGATCGAAGGGCCATCCGGGGATTTGATTCTTCAGAATGATTCTACGCGAGCGGCCGTATTCCTCGCTGGCGGGATTGGCATCACGCCGTTTCGGAGTATTGTCCGCTGGGCAGCGAAGGACAAGTTGCCGCATCGCATTGTCCTTTTCTATTCCAACAGGCGGCCAGAAGATGCAGCGTTCCTCGCGGAACTTCAGAGCTTGGAAAGAGACAATCCGAAGTACGAGTTAAGCGCCAGCATGACGGAAATGGAGAAATCGCATCAACCTTGGCGCGGTGAAACCGGTTTTATTGACCAAGAGATGCTCGGAAGGCATTTGAAGGGCGCTACGTCGCCCATCTATTACATCGCCGGACCGCCCGCCATGGTCAAAGGTTTGCACGAGATGTTAAGCAAAGCAGGCGTGAACGACGGCGACATTCACGCAGAAGAATTCGCAGGCTACTGAGCAGGCGTAGTGGTATAGGCATGAGAACGGACGGTAGAAGATGGAGAATCTCGAATCGGATGCATTTGTCTTCTTTGGTGCCACTGGGGACTTAGCATATGAGCAGATTTTCCCGGCGCTTCAGGCGATGATCCAGCGCGGTCATTTCGATATGCCGATTATCGGGGTGGCCAGGTCGGCGAAGGACCTTAACGGACTTCGAGCTCGCGCTCACGAAAGCGTTGAGAAGCACGGTGGTGTGGATTCACGCGCGTTTGCAGCGCTTTCGGCAAAACTCCAATATGTCAACGGAGACTACGGCTCACCGGAGACCTTCCGCCAGTTGCGAAAAGCCCTTGGCGCTGCATCTCGCCCTCTTTATTACCTTGCCATACCTCCAGACTTGTTTGCGACCGTGGCTGAAGGTCTGGCCCATGCAGAATGCGGCAAGGGGGCGCGGTTGGTCGTCGAAAAGCCATTTGGCCGCGATCTTTCCTCCGCGCAAGCACTCAATGGAACTCTCCACAAATTCTTCCCGGAATCCGCGATATTCCGGATCGACCATTTTCTTGGCAAGGAGCCGGTCCAAAATCTGTTGTACTTCCGCTTCGCAAATTCGTTCCTCGAGCCCATTTGGAACAACAACTATATCCAGAGTGTCCAGATCACGATGGCTGAAGATTTCGGCATGCGAGGGCGGGGAGTCCTTTATGAAGAGCTGGGCGCCATCCGGGATGTCATCCAGAACCACATGTTAGAGGTCGTCGCGCTTCTCACGATGGAGGCACCGATCGGCCGAGATGCGGATGCCTTGCGATATGAGAAGCAACGGGCCTTTCGAGCCATGCGGCCGCTATCTCCCGCGGACGTCGTCCGCGGCCAGTTTCGAGGCTACCGCAATGAGAAAGGAGTTGCTCCGGACTCACAGGTAGAGACGTTCGCCGCGGTCAAGTTGCACATTGACACGTGGCGGTGGGCGGGGGTCCCGTTCTACATTCGAGCTGGCAAGCAAATGCGTGTCACGGCGACCGAAGTATATGTTGAACTCAAACGCCCTCCGCAGGCCGTATTTGACCCGATTACGCAGAGCCAGGCGGATTATTTTCGGTTTCGCCTCGGCCCCGACGTCTCTATCTCGTTGGGTGCGCGGGCGAAGATACCCGGGGAAGCGATGGCCGGTGAGCAAGTCGAACTTGTCGTACGACAGACGCAGGCCGATGAGATGAAGCCTTACGAACGCCTGCTTGGTGATGCGCTTCGGGGTGACCCGATGCTATTCGTTGGTGAAGACGGCGTGGAAGCAGCGTGGAGTGTTGTCGGTCCGGTCTTGGGGAACGCGACGCCAGCTCACGAGTATGAGCCAAACACCTGGGGCCCGAGCGAGGCTGACGATATCATCGCTGGTGACGGCGGCTGGCACAATCCCAAGCCGATCGCAGAGAAGGCCATGGAAGCGGCAAAATGAAGTTCGCTAGGCCGTACTGCTGACCGTGGAAGTGGCTTAGAAAGCGGGAATTCGCGTTTTGCCTGAAATAATTGATAACGAGGGAGATATCCAGCGGATAGGATTGGAGGGCAGCGTTCTAACCAACTGAACTACGTCCCCTAAGCAACCTACAGATACTTGTTTGCGGGCAAGGTCTGTATTTGGAGCAAGTCCGCGCTTCCTGTCACGATGCCATGGTCTTGCGAAGGGCGAACTGTATCAAATTATAGGCGAAGAGTTGGCGCCCGCAACTTACCCTTCAGAAGCGCTTACGTGGGGTGTGGGGGCACTGGGTTTGCATTCTGAAAAGCACTGGACCAGGCGAGAGCGAGGATTATCACAAAGATCAAGGCGTTCGCTGGAATGTATAGATTGAAGTCCGCCAGGCTATGCAGCAGGATAGCGACGATGCTGCCCAAGCAGGCCAAGGAAATGGCCTTGTCATAGTCCGGGCCGCGTTTTCTACAATGACGCAAGGTACGCCCCAGTACCCAGAAAATCGCGCCAAACACCAGAATGCCTCCCGGCAGACCAAGTTCCGTGGCCAGTTCCAGATAATCACAGTGAGCGTGGTCAACCACATTGTTGAGGAAGGATGTTTGTACGGAAGGATAGACAGTGGCAAAGGAGCCGAATCCGCTCCCCAGAATGGGATGATGGCGAATCAACTGGAGCGTGTCGCGCCAAATCGAAAGCCGATCTTGGCCCGGATGTGCGTATTGGTCGTTCAGAGTTTCAAACCGTGCAATCGCGGGGTCGCTCCCGACCCAAACAGCGAGCCCAACCATGCTCAACAAAATGACCACGCCGACAACAACCCGGATTTTTGTTGACAACACCGAAGTTCCTGCCAGCGTCAGGACCACGATCAGTGCCGCTATTGCAGATAGAATGCCCATCCTCGAATGCGAGCAAACGATGGCGGCAAAGATCGCCGCATCGATGAAGATCCAGAGCACCAGAAAAGGAAATTCTGTGCTGGATAGGAGCTTTCTCGCTGAAGCGTGTTCCTCTTCGAATCTCTGGCGCAATGTCCAAACGTGTTGCAGCGCGAAGACCACCGCAAACGGCAGAATCATCTCCAGCAATCCTGCGAAATGGTTGCGGTTAATGTAAGTGCCAGTGGCGTCCCCCAGGTAAAACTTCTTCACGTAAAAGAAAATCTGCTGCCAGCCGGTCAGGTATTGAATCAGGCCGTAGAACGCTTCGAATACGCCGATCGCAAGCAGTGCGAGGACTAGTCTTTTCTTGGCTCTACGGTCCGCACCAGTCATGAGAACAAGGTAGAAGGTCGTTAGATACGTCACCAGCGCGAGCAGCTGCGAAACTGTTTCATAAGGAGCGGCGCTGATGGTGAATGAAGAGCGAACAGGCGGACTAATGCCCGAGACTCCGAAAAGATGAGCTGAAGAAATTGGAAGCGAGACGATTTGGAGGAGCACTAGAGCAATCAATAGAAAAGGAACGGTCACAGGAAAGCGGACACGGGTTGCAGACAAACTTCGCGCAGCGAAGAGTTGAAGAATGCCAAGGATAAGGACTGTGACTTGCGTTATTGCAAAAAACTTGGGAGCCGTCCCGCCGAAAGCGAGGACTGCCAGTGCTACAGCCGCGAAAAGACCTAATTCAAGAAATCGGCGTGTGGACTTGTTTGGGGCGAGGAGTCGTACGCCGTTATTTGGAGAGAGTGCTCCAGGAATCGGCTGCTTCAGAAATCATCTCCGAGTGCGAATTACCATTGTGATTGCTTTTCCCATTCGAACCATAAACTCCCAAGCCGTAATAACCGTTAGTGTGAAGAGTGACGTTGTTTAGCACCACTCCAATGAGGTTCGCTCCAGCGCTGCGAATGCTGCTTTGAGACTGCATGACTTGTTCGCGGGGCGTCGCGCCACTCTTAACTACAAAAAGGACACCGTCCACCAGGGCCGCGAGAATGCGGCTGTCTGCTAGAGTCAGCAAAGGAGAGGAATCGAGAATCACAAAGCCGTATTCCGACTTCGCCGAAGTAATGAATGCTCCCATACTTTTTGAAGACAGAAGCTCCGCAGGATTTGGAGGCACTGGGCCGCAGAGCAAAAGATCAAGCCCCGGCGAGCCTGAAGGGCAAACAGCACTACGCCAGTCCTGTTGCCCGGTCAGATAGTTCACCAGGCCAAGGCTTTCGCGGCTGCAGAAAAGTCTTTGCAGGGAAGGGAAGCGCAGGTCCGCGTCAACGAGCAGGACGCGCTGGCCAAGTTGAGCCAGCGAGATTGCAAGATTTGTGGCGACGGTCGTCTTTCCCTCTCCAGGCTGCGTGCTGGTAATGAGCAGAGACCCGGGTGGATGATCGGCCGTGGAGAGCAATACAGAAGCGCGCAAGCTGCGGAAGGCTTCTACCAAAGCGGCTTGTGGCTTCTCGGCCCCATCAATTCGATGCCAGCGCGCGGCCGGATTGCTCGCAGTTCCGTTGTGCCCGTTGCTCCCGGACTTGAGAGGCAGTGTTCGATCGAGCAGTTTTCGAACGCTGGGAGCATCACCATTCAAAAAATGCACAGACGGAATAAGCGCCAAGGCGGATAAGCCAAACAGCCGCTCCACATCGTCGGCGCCCTTCAACGTGTCGTCGAGCCGTTCCTGGAGAAAAGCAGTGCTGATGCCAAGTCCCAGGCCCAGCAAAGCGGCAACCGCCAAATTCAGCGGGATCCGCGGTTTTGCGGGCTTGGCCGGCGGCTCGGCGGAATCCACAACGCGGATGTTGCTCGCCTTCAAGCTTGCGGAGACTCCCGCCTCTTTCAGACGTTGAAGCAGCCCCTCATATAACTGTTTGTTGGTTTCCACTTCTCGTTTGAGGATGTTGTACTGGACGGCCTTTTCGGCGACCACGTTGACCTGCCTCTGCTGGTCACCAATCGCCTCCTTTACCAATGCCTCGCGGCGAACCGCGGCCAAATATTCGTTGGTGATTTTGTCGGCGGCGCGTTGGCGCTCCTCTTTGAGCGTAGCTTCAACTTCATCAATCTGGCTCTGAATCTCTCTTACGCGCGGATATTCGGGATTGAAATTCGTGGATACTTGGGCCAGTTCTCGTTTGAGTTCGGCCAGCCGCTCGCTCAGATCCTGAATCAGCTTGTTCTCCACAACGCCCGGCAGAGATCCGTAATCGCCGGATTGCACGAGGCGGTACACGGATTCCTTCTCGTACCGCTCCGCCTGCGCCTTCGTCAGCTCTTCCTGCAATTCTTGGAGTCGTTCATTCGCTACGTTCTGGCTGGCCCCCTTGTCGTTCTCGAGAAAAACCAGACCGCTGCGGCGCGCATAGTCCTGCAACTGGTCTTCGGATTTTTCCAGCTTGGCTTTGACCCCGACCAACTGTTGCGAGAGCCAGTCGGTGGCTTTTTGCGTGGCTATCCATCGTGCTTCCAGGCTCTGGTCAATGTAGTCTTCTGCAAGAGTGTTTGCGACGCGTGCAGAAAGCTCGGCATTGCTTGAATCGAAACGCACGGTGACGAGTCTGCTCCGGCTGACCGGTTCGATGCTAAGCCGGTCTTGAAAACGTTCGAGAACTCTCTGGTAAATAACCGAATTATGAGCGGTTCCTGCCGGCCCCAGTGTGTAGGTCTGCTTTTTCTGTGTACCGGTGAACCTCTCTAGCGACCACCACCTGGGTTTACTGAACTCCGGAAGGGCGTCGAGGTGAAGCTCGTCAATAATGCGCCGTGCGAGACTTTCACTAGCCAGGATGTCGTACTGTGTTTTCAAATACGAGTCGGAAACGGATTCCAACTCATAGAGATCTTTAATTGTCGGAATGTCCGCGTTCTCTTTCTGGATTTCCACCAAGACCTGAGCACGGTAGACAGGTTTTTCTTTCAGCGTCGCGATGAGGCTCACGGCAAATACGAGGAAGAAAACAATCAAAATGGTCGCAACGCGTTTTCGCAAAATGCGTCCGTAAGCGCGAAGGTCCAGTGGTTCCTCCGGTTCAAGGATCTCGTAAGAATCGGAAAGGTCAACGACGCGGCTGTCGACAAAGCTCAGTCCGCCCCGCCCGACTCGCGGCCCACGCGCATAGAGTTCGAGTTTATTTTGGTCGGTCATGCTACCAGTGGAAAATCAAAAGCCCCGCGAGCGTTTGCGACGCCACTTCTACCCCGCGTGAAAACGTGGTCTTTGTGGCACTGTTGGGCACGAAGACGATATCTTTCGGCTCAAGCATCGGATCCGGCGCCTTGCCCGCCAGGATTTTGCTCAAGTCGATCGGTGTTTGCTCCCGCTCACCGCTTTGTTCATCAGTGCGAATGATGCGGGCGCCTGATTTTGAGGCTGTTCGTGTCAGTCCCCCGCTCAAAGCGATAACCTGAAGGACTGATATTTTTTCGCTCGATTTCATCGTGAATCCGCCCGGTCGCTGGACTTCGCCGACGACGTACACGATTCCCGCCCGCAAGACTTTGACGATGTCGCCGGGATTGACCATGGGATTCTGGCGAACGTCGGAGGAATCAAGAAGATTCTTCAAACTCACTTGAACTACGTCGGACGCCTGTGACTCGTTAGTGTTTTTCTCAGGGATGGTCTCTTCCAGACTGGCGCCGCGGGGATTTTGCAGGCCCGCGCCTCGCATAATGATGACCGTTTCTCCCGCGTCATCTGCCAGCCCTTCCGCGAGAGAGAGAACTTCGAGTAGCGTCTTGCTTCCCCGCACTTGGAAAACTCCCGGCCTTCGGACTGCTCCTAGGACTGAAACTGGATGGCTTTGCATCTCACGCACAAACACGCTGACGTGCGGATCTTTCATGTATTTGCGACGAAGGAGTTCTTGTAGAACAAGTTCCAATTCGCGGGGAGTCAATCCTGCGACGTGAACGGAGTCCAGCAATGGGAGTGAAATTTCGCCTGCTGAGGAAACGCGAACTTCGCGGTTCAACTCCTGGGCCTCAAAAACATTGATGTCGAGGACGTCGTCAAAACCGATTCGATAATCCTGCGGACCGGCAAGCGGCCTGGTGGAATTTGAATCCAATAGTTCTTTAAGACGGCGGTTCAATTCCTGGCTGGTTTGAAGATTTGGCGAAGTCTTCGTTGGATCATCCGCCGTTTCTTGACCCGGCAATGATTCTCGGCTCTTTTCTGCGAGGGGGTTCTCTTGTGCAGCCGTGATGGAGTCTGCGGGAATCCAGATGAGACTTCCTACTATCGCCGCGCAAAATAGCAGAAGCAATCGGAAGCAGAACGACTGCCTCAAGGCAGCAAGCATTGGCGATTCCTTCTATCGTCGACAGGGACTAACGTAAGATTGAAATTCAATCGCATTGAAGACGAACGAACTCGGCCCACTTCTTCCTATGAGCGCATCGACACCCTTGAGAACGACGACTGGGTAGCCTCAGGCTAGACTCAGCCCAGGCCAGAGTCGATACAGTACAGCCTGCAAACCGAACGCAAGTAAAGACCTGAGCAATTTGGAGAGTACTTCTTGCGCATTAAGGCCGAACCTCCGCCTGTGGATTTTCCTGGTTCGTGCTTGCCGTGAATTTCTTCAAGCCGAGGCTTTCCAATACGATGCAGGCGACAAATTCTGTTCCATAAATCAAATAACGCCGCCACAAACGACGCGGTTCCTGGAACAGGCGAAAGAGCCATTCGAGGCCATGCTCGCGCATCCATCGTGGCGCCTGCCTGCGTCTGCCGGAGATCATGTCAAAAGCCGCGCCTACACCCACAACCACGGGGACTCTTAGTTTGTCTCTGTGCTCGTGCATCCAGCGCTCCTGCTTCGGCGCGCCCAGACCCACCCAGAGTACGTCCGGTGCAGCCTGAGAAATCATAGACAGAATCTCCGCGTCTTCCTCTTTCCTTAAGGGCCGAAAGGGTGGGGAATAGGTCCCGGCGACCTGCATGCCCGGGAAACGGCGCTTCAAGGAGTCCGCGAGCTGATCTGCCGCGCCAGACTCGCCCCCATAGAAAAAGTGGCGGTAGCTCCGTGCCTGAGTTTCTTCACAAAAGGCGAGCACCAAATCCGGCCCGTAGACGCGACGGGGCAAATCGTGGCCTCGGCGGCGGCCTACCCAGACAAGTGGTGTGCCATCAGGGACAACCAAGTCAGTAGCGTTCAGGATTTGCTTGAACTCGGGATCATGCCGCGCTTCGACAACGCCGTGCATGCCAGTTGCGGCAATGGAGTGGCAACCCTTTTTTCCGCGGATCCAGTCCTTCATCTGGTCAACCACATCTGCGATTTGAACCGCGTCTACTCGGACTCCGAGCACTTGGAAGGAAGGGTGTTGCTTTGAGGCGGGCATAAGGTGGAATGGGATTGGGATAAGGTCCGGTTGGGCTGCCATGGCTAGTGCACCCCTACCCCTCGGTTTTTTGTAATTGTTGATTTTGAAGGCCACAGCATTTCTGTAAGTTCTTTAGAATCAACATTTGCGAGAATGGTTTACGAATGTTGATTCTAAAGGGGTCAAGTTCGCACCGGGACCGGCACTTTCTGCCGGTGCAAAGATTCTTCACCGGAGTAGCCACAAAGATTCCCAAAATACAAAGGAGAGTCGAAACAGCCGAAAAATATATTCAGATGCGAAACCAGTGCCCCTAGTAGAGGAAGGGCATCCACTCGTTCGACCGCAGCGTTGCCGCGCGGTTGCCAGGGGTTTCCCTGATTGAATCTGAATCGGAATCCCAGAGAATAGCGGGGGAAGACGCCAGCTTGCTCTTCCAACTATGGAAACGACGCCAACCGAAAAGCCCTTTTTTGTCCCCGGATATATCCCACAGCTTGATGGCCTGAGAGGGGTGGCCATTCTGATGGTCCTCGTTGGCCATTCCCGCTTCCTCGAAGCCTTGCCCCATCTGAAAAACCTGGAATACACGCGTTTTGGCGTGGACTTGTTCTTCGTGTTATCGGGATTTCTGATCACGGGCATTCTTCTTGACTCGAAAGGGTCGGAGCATTACTTCCGAAATTTCTATGCGCGCCGGGCGCTCCGCATTTGGCCGTTGTATTACGTAATCCTGTTCATGGCATTTGTCGTAACGCCCATGCTAGTGCCTTCGACCAAGTCTGCGACGGGTGTTTGGCCTGCCTTTATTTTTTACGTGCAGAACATCGCGCTCGTCTATCGGGACACTTATCCCTTTGGCCTGGGTGCAACGTGGTCTCTTGCGGTAGAGGAGCAGTTCTATCTCACCTGGCCTCTCCTGGTTTTTCTCCTAAAGAGGCGAACTCTAGCCTTTGTTTCGTTTTCACTTGCTGTCGTTTCTTTGTCCTTAAGGATGATCTTTCATTTCGCGGGCGCTGCGCCCGGCTTTGTGCACTTTTTTACTCTATCGCGCTTGGATGCCATCGCTCTTGGAGCGTTAGCGGCATTATGGTGGCGCTCTCCTGGTTACACGTTAATTTTGTGGCGCACTCGTGCTTGTCAATTTTTGGTACTGGGCGTAACTGGCGTGATCCTTGCGCGAGTCGTGATGCATAGGAACAGCTCGAGCGTTGGGTACGCGTTCTTGGCCATCGGCTTTACAGGGTTGTTGGGACTATCGCTGTCTTCCGACCCTCGAAGCTCTTGTCTAGGGCGATGCCTCACGGCCGGATGGCTCCGCTACGTTGGAAAAATCAGCTACGGTATCTATCTCTTGCACTATCCCATTTTTCTTTTGTTGGCGCGCGTCACTCTCTCACAACATTTCCTTGCGCTTAATCCAATTGCTGGAAACTTGCTGGAGTTCGCGGGACAGATGCTTCTGGCAATCTTGGCTGCGTCCATTTCCTGGCGTTTCTTGGAAAAGCCAATTCTGCAGCTCAAGGGGCGGTTTCCATCGGGATCAAAGTTGCATTGGCCGGCAGCGCGGGAGTCGAGGCTATGGCGTTGCAGGGCGGTTGCTGAGTCTCGCCCGGCATAGGAGAGTCAGGGGAAGACTTTCGAGGAATCGCGCTGGGCGATGATTTTGAAGCTTTCAAGAAGACGCAGGTAGCCGTTCAAGACCCTGGTAAAGTTGGTTCTTCCCGTTACGAACCTCCGATGTTCCGCGACTGAGAACCCGTTGCTCTGCAAGATTGCCAAGAGTTTCTGATCGTCAACGCCGGTTCGGACGTGAAATTCCGCAAGATCGCCGGCGCTGGCGAGCGCACGACCGAACTCAGCGTCGTTACGTGAGAAGAGTTTGTGCAACCGGCGGCGAATGCCGGGAAGAACATCGGCGGGATCAAACAACGCCTTCGCAATGGTGGTGTCAAAGGAATCGAATAAACGAGCGAAGAGAGGGCTCTTTGGAGCGAGGGGGTCCCAGTTCGAATAGAAAACTCCGCCAAGACGCAGCCGTTTTAGGGAGCGTTCGACGACAGACTCATAGGAATACAAATGGTGGAGAACGGAGCTGAAGGCCACCAGATCGTAGGGCTCATGAGTGGCATGGAGATAGTCTTCGATAGACCCGTGAATCAGCGTCGGATAGTGCCCTAGCGCCCGTGCTTTTTCCCCCAGTAGACCCAGCATCTTCTCGGAAACGTCTACAACGGTCACAGTCCAGCCGCGTTTGCACATTTTCAACGCGAGGTTGCCGGTGCCTCCCCCGCAGTCGAGGCAAACAGGGGATCGGCCCAGTTGAGAGAAGTGCGAGCGAATCTTGTCGAGATCGTCTTCAAGGCTCTGTTGTAATGCTGGGTCAAAGAGATAAGTTTCGTAGGTGTCGTATTTTTCGGCCACTTGCAGATAGAAATTGACGTTGGCCTGGATGACTCTCGCTTCTAACGCGCTACGATGAGATGCGATTTCAGGCATGGGAGGAGACCATCTCTGCCGGACCAACTGCGGTAACGCTGGTCCGTTCTGATTTAGGTATGTCTTTCATTTGGCTTGTGACCGCCTTATACACTTCATCGACGGAGATTGCGCGCAGACAATAGGGCTGATCGAAGACGCAGTAATCCCAGCAGGGGCGGCAGGAGAATTCGGGACGAATCACGACGCGATCGTGGGGGCCGCGAGGGCCATACCATTCTGGTTTCTGCGGACCAAAAACAGCGACCACCGGCACATTCAACAAGTTCGCAAGATGCATCGGACCGCTGTCGTTGCACAGAAGGAGATGGCACCGCGAAAGCACGGCGAGAAAATGCCGAAAGTCGAGACTCACTGAGACACAGCGATCCAAATGGGGCATTCGAATGCAGCTATCAGGTTCAGAAAACCATAAAATATGAACGTCTGGCTGTTGCAGAAGACGTTCGGCAACCTGAGCAAAATGGTCCTCACCCCATCGGCGAATGGCGCTGCGTGCGCCCGGATGGATGCCGATAAGAAAGCTGCCGGGCCGAATACCCCTCTCGCCCAGAAACTGGTCGGCAAGATCAGAGTCTACAGAGCTGAGCGGGAAATCCATTCGTTTGGCGTTTGACACGCTGCTGACCGCTTCCAACAGCTGAAGCCACAAGTCGACGCGGTGAGGACGAGACAAATCTGGCGTAATCCTATCGGTCAAAAAAGAGCCTCCGCCGCCGATTCCGTATCCGATTCGCCTGCGGGCGCCAGTCAGCCAAAGCAGAAGGTTATCCCTCACATCCATTCGGCCTGAAAAGGCCCAATCGAAGCGGCGCTTCCGAAGCGTGTAAATGGCGCTTAGGAGTGAAATCCAGTCCAGTGAAAAAGGATTGTATTTGCGCCAACGACGAAAATGCTGGGCCCAAGGCACGCGCACGGGAATGAGTTCGTCTACAATTCCTTGCCGCTCTAATAGAGGCTCGAGCCCCTCGTTGATGAGCAGTGAGATTTTCGCGCGTGGAAAGGCACTACGAAGATTACTGAGAAAAGGCACGAGAATCGCGAGGTCACCCAAATTCCAGTACTCGACCACTAGAATTTTGGTCGGCTGTTCTGCGACGTTTGCGACGGAGATCGGGGAAATCAGGGGCTTCAGAAGTCGCGCAAGGTTTTCGAGCGCACCAACGATGCGCCACTTGGTTGCGGTCATTCGCAGCAACTTGGATCGCGCTGCGGCTTGGAGCGCCTCCGCCGCACCGGTATCAGCATGGCCTCGCTGCGGGTGCATCACAGAGCCATCCCTGGAACGCTGAGCAATATCTTCCCATTATTGCCGAGAACAGAAGCCAGACTCGGTAATGACTTTTCATAATTGAACTTCTGAATCAGGCGAAAGCCCGCCCCCATTGCGATCCAAAACACAGAGGCGATGAACGGGCTTTCGAGAACGAAATTCGCTTCGCCCCACATGCAGAAAGAGAGTTGCGCCAGGATCAGGATTTGCAAGAACTGGATCCCGTGCCTTGCTGCATTCCTGCGAACGGCGCGCAGTCCGAGCCAAAAGAAAGAGGCAAGAATGGCAAGCAAGGGAAAAAAGCCGAGCAACCCCAATTTATAAAGCACGGTCAGGAACGTATTGTGGGGGCGGGGATCGTTGTCCCATATCTCAAAGTTGAACGGATTCCCGAATCCTTCACCCGCTGGAGGATACTCCTCAAAGCGTCGCCAGGCTTCTTTCCAGGCGGTGAGCCGGAATTGCCAGTTAACGTCGGTGCTGGAATGTAAGAGTCCTGAGTCCAGTTCGTTAGCTACGCGTGTAGTGAAAGTGCGGCCCGCTTGCAAATGAAGAAAGAAGAAGGCAAAGACAGACGCGAGCACCGTCGCACCGACAAGAACGGTAATCAGACCCTTAGACCGAATCTTCTGGCGCAGCAGGCCTGGAATCGCAAGAGCGAGCAAGGACAATATACCGAGAGAGACAAAAAGAGTCCGTGTGTTGGCCAGCAGCAAACCGAGAGAGAAAATTCCGACCAGAAACCATCCAACGTGTTGGCGCATGAGGCGGTTTGACATCATGACCAGGACGCCGACGAGAGAAATCAAGACGTAGATTCCAGGCGCGATGAATCGCCTTTGTTCCG
>Ga0209166_10001383_pt1 | contig 20400 bp, 14 predicted proteins | sample Coa_R1_3_FD_187151 | JGI IMG/M metagenome (GOLD analysis project Ga0209166, IMG submission 187151) | Surface soil microbial communities from Centralia Pennsylvania, which are recovering from an underground coalmine fire - Coalmine... | ecosystem: Environmental > Terrestrial > Soil >... | reverse complement strand
TTCGCCCTATCGCAGACATTGTGCAGAAGACAGGCCTGCGCATTGAAGCTGCCACGTTCATTGGCTCTAGCCCAATCCGCAGATTCACCGAAGGCTGGAGCGACGACTTTCTTCTGCAAACCACCGAGAAGGCCGTTAAGTATGCCGTTTCGCTGGGCCTCGACGTCATGTACGTCACCGAGGACACGAGCCGCTGCGATCCTGAAACGGTGAAGCGTCTGTATGCGGCCGCCATCAACTGTGGCGCCCGGGCGATCTGCATCTGCGATACCGCGGGGCACGCAACTCCGATGGGCGCGCTGTCGCTGGTCCGCTTTGTGATTGAGCAGGTCGTGAAACCTTCGGGCGAAAAAGTCCGTGTGGACTGGCACGGGCACAGCGACCGCGGCCTAGCCATTGCGAATTCGATGGCGGCGGTTATCGCGGGCGCGAACTGCGTGCACGGATGCGCCATCGGGTTGGGTGAGCGCGTGGGCAACACGCAGATTGACCAGATGCTGGTCAATCTGAAGCTCATGGGTATTGCGCCCTGGGACCAGCAGGATCTCACCAAGTTGAAGGCGTATTGCGAAGCCATATCGCGCGCGACGGGCGTCCCGATTCCGAAAAATTATCCCGTGGTCGGCGACGATGCCTTCCGCACCGCGACCGGCGTGCATGCCGCCGCGATCATCAAGGCGTATCACAAGAACGATGTCGTGCTGGCGAATACCGTCTATTCCGGCGTGCCCTCACACGTGTTTGGGCTGGACCAGATCATTGACATTGGCCCGATGAGCGGCAAGTCGAACGTGCTGTTCTGGCTGGAGCGGCACGGCATTCCGCCTGCCGAGGATGTTGTGGAGCGCATTTACCGACGCGCCAAGCAGAGCGACCACACGCTGACCGAGGCGGAAATTCTCGAATGCGTCGGCGCCACTGAGGCAAACAAGCAATAATATCGGCATGCCTCAGCCCTTGCGACATTCAATTCTCGGCGCCGGTGGAGTCGGAGGCCTGATTGGCGCGTGCCTGGCTCAAACCGGCGCGCCGGTCACGATGGTGATTAAGCCCGCATCGTTGGCGAACTTTCCTGAACAACTTCGTTTAGAGAGCGCATTTGGAAACTTTACGGTTCCAATCCAGCGTGCGTCCGAAGTCCCTCCGGCCGACGTGTTGTGGATCACCGTGAAGGCAACTCAGCTCGAATCAGCGCTGGAATCCTTGCGAAATCCGGAACTCGTCAGTGCAATCGTTCCGCTACTCAATGGCATCGATCACGTCCCGCTGCTCACCTCGAAGTACGGCAGCGAAAAGGTTATCCCCGCGACCATCGCGGTCGAATCCGAGCGCGTCGCTCCGGGACATATCATCCATCGCTCGCCGTTCGCGAGGTTGAGTTTCTCTTCAAGGGGGCGGGGAGTGCTCGGCGCCACAGCGGAGCAGTTGCAGCAAATGGGCTTCGAGTGCCGATTCGTCGATGATGAGCCGACCTTGATGTGGAGCAAGCTGATTTTCCTGGCGGCCTTTGCGCTTACCACCACGGCCTCGGGCAAGACCACCGGCGAAATTCTGGCGGACCCCAAATGGCGGCAGCTGGGATTGGCGTGCATGCGCGAGGCCAGCGCAGTCGCCATCGCCGAGGGCGCGAAAATTGATGTTGACGCCCTGATCGCCGGCGTCCTGAAGATGCCGGGCAACATGCGGAGCTCGATGCAGAAGGACGTGGAGCAGGGTAAGACGCCGGAGCTGGAGGCGATTGCCGGACCGATCCTGCGCGGGGCGCTCAAGCATCGGATCAAGGTTCCCGCCACCTCCGAATTAGTGGCAGCGGTGAAGGCCCGAATTACAGGTCTCGGCGGGGATTAGCACCATTGAGTGGTTACTGAACGTCTTCCGTAATGCAGGGTCCCGCCTTGAGTAATCCCCAACCGCTTCAACAGGTTGTAAACTAACGCAATACTTCTCATGAGCCCGAATCCCCCGCGCGCGGACTATTCGGACCTGGCGCCTTCGGTGCCTCAGGAAGTGGCTCGCTTGGCCGCGTCGCCGGAAGTGCGGTCGGCCTACAACTGGTTTCGCGTGCACGAGCCGCAGTTGCTGCACTGGCAAATGGAGATGGCGAGGATTCCGGCGCCGCCTTTTGGCGAGTCGGCCCGCGCGGCCTGGTTGGCCGAGCGTTTCCGTGAGGTGGGGCTCGACGACGTTCGCATTGATGACGTCGGTAACGTCTTCGGAATCCACCCTGGATTTGGCCGGCGCTACGTCGCATTGAGCGCCCATATTGACACGGTTTTTCCCGCCAACACGCCATTGAATATCCTCCAGCAGGGAAGCCGCATCTACGGGCCGGGCGTTTCGGATAACGGTGCGGGAGTGGCGGCGATGCTGGCGATCGCGTCGCTGTTGCGATCGGTGCGCATCCGGCACGCGCTGCCGTTCGTGTTTATCGGCAATGTGGGCGAAGAAGGTGAGGGCGACCTGCGGGGCATGCGGCATATTTTCTCCACCCCGCGATGGAAGGATTCGATTGCTTACAGCCTCGTGCTCGATGGAGCGGGCGCCGACACGATTGTGGCCGAGGCGCTTGGAAGCAGGCGTTTTGAAGTCATAGTGCGCGGGCCGGGCGGGCATTCGTGGAGCGATTTTGGCGCTCCCAATCCCATCGTTATTCTGGCTAAGGCCATCGAGATGTTCACCGCTACCACCGTTCCGACCACGCCGAAAACGACATTCAACATCGGGGTAATTCGCGGCGGTACTTCCGTGAATTCGATTCCTGAGTCGGCCAGCATGAAGGTGGACATACGTTCGACGTCGATGAACGAAATGGAGAGGCTGGAGCACGCGCTGCGACTGGCTTTGAATCGAGCCGTGGAAGACGAGACCATGACGGCCGAGATGCGTTCGCCGGCACAAAAGCGGCCGGCAGGAGTGAATTGCGAAGTGGTTGTAATCGGCAGCCGGCCTGCGGGTGAGTTGCCGCCAGGGGCACGAATTCTGCAAGTGGTTCGCGCGGTGGATGCGCAACTGTCGAATGCGGCGCAAGTGCAGCGGGCTTCGACGGATGCAAACATTCCGTTGTCGATGGGTCTTGAAGCTCTGGCGATTGGCGGGGGCGGTTCGGGCGGTGGGGCGCATACCTTGCAGGAGTGGTTTGATTCCAACGGGCGCGAATTGGCGTTGAAGCGAATTTTGCTCACCATGCTGGCGCTCGCGGGGGTGGGGAATGAATCTTAGAGGGAGAAAGTGCCTAGGCGGAACCATGCTTGCGTTCGTGCTCAGTGCGTCGCCGAGTTGGTCGCAGAACGCTGCACCGGCGCCAGACACCCGGCCCAAAGCCGACGTCATCTTCATGCATGGCAACGTGTATACAGGGGTATCCGCCAATACTCCCTTCAGTTCGGTTCTCCGAGAGGAAGCAATCGCGGTGCGGGGCGATCGCATTGAGGCGGTAGGCAAGACAATCGATATCCAGAAGCTGAAAGGCCTTCAGACACAGGTGATCGATCTCGGCGGGCACTTCGTGATGCCGGGATTCAACGACGCCCATTTGCACCTCGACGATGCTGGCGCAACCAAGCTGAGCGTGAATCTGACCGGCGTGAAGTCCCTGGACGATTTGCGCGAAATGGTGCGCAAGCGGGTAGATGAAGCGAGGGCTGGCGAATGGATTCTGGGCTCGGGATGGGATGAGACGCTGTGGCCGGTGAAGGCCACCCCTACGCGCTGGGACCTCGATGAAGTATCGAACGGGCATCCCGTATTTCTGGTGCGCATTGATGGGCACATTGCGGTGGCCAACACGCGCGCGTTGCAGTTGGGCAGCGTGAACCTGGCCAGCCGCGATCCGCAGGGCGGTCACATTGACCGGAACCAAACCGGAGAGCCCACAGGAATATTGCGGGAGACAGCGCAGGATGCCGTAACCCAGGTGATTCCGAAACCCAGTCACGACCAGCGGCGGCAGGGAATTGAACTCGCCCTGGCCGATCTGGCCGAGCATGGAGTGACTTCGGCGCAAGATTATTCTCCCGTGTGGGAAAATTTCCAGATTTACGAAGAGCTAGAGAAAGAAGGCAAGCTCACGGCGCGCATCACCGAGTGGCTGCCGTTTGACGAACCGGTGGAAGACCTCACCCGTAAGCGCGAGTCGCATCCCCAGTCGGATTTGATGCTGCATACCGGGATGTTGAAGGGATTCATGGATGGCTCGCTCGGATCGCACACGGCTGCGTTGCTCGAGCCGTACTCCGATGACCCAAAGAATTCCGGCTTGCCGCGCTACGACCAAGCCAAGCTGAATGACTTGACCAAGGAGCGGGTGCTGGCGGGATTCCAGATCGGCTTTCATGCGATTGGCGACAAGGGCGTGCAGATGGCGCTGGATGCGTTTGCCGAAGCTGAGAAGGCCGCTCGCGAGGCGCATGTAAAAGCTCCCAATGGCGAAGATGAGTTCCGCCTGCGCATCGAGCACGCCCAGGTCACCACGCCGGCGCAGATTAATCAATTCAAACAGCTCAAAGTGATTGCCTCAATGCAGCCCAGTCATCTACTCACCGACATGCGTTGGGCTCAGGACCGGCTTGGTCCGAAGCGGGCAGCCACATCTTACGCGTGGCTGGCGTTTCTGAATAAGAACGTGCCACTGACATTTGGGACTGATTATCCGGTTGAGCCAGTGAGCCCATTCCGCGGGCTCTATGCCGCAGTTACGCGCAAGAGCGAGAACGGCAAGCAGGATTATTTTCCTGAGCAGCGGCTCACCATGGATCAAGCGATTGCGGCCTATACCACGGGATCGGCCTTCGCCGAATATGAAGAGAAAGAAAAGGGCAAGATTGCGACGGGCATGCTGGCTGATTTTGTGGTGCTCGACCGCGACCCAGCGGCATCGTCTCCGGAAAAGCTTTTAGGGACCAAGGTGCTGCGTACAGTGGTGGGAGGCAAGACCGTCTACGAAGCCAAGTAGAGCGGTTGCCAAGGTGGTGTTTCGAAGAAGGTTACCTTCACATACTTTTACGCTAATCCGATCAAACAATCTCGCGGTTTTGTGCGTCTAACCTCGAGACGCCCCCGCCGTCGTCAGCCGTAACGTGCAGCTCCGTCCGCATTGTGTAAATGGGTATACTGTAAGGGGTTTATAAGTTCCGGGAGGAAGTAAGCATATGGATGCGCGCGCAATGTGGATGCGCTTGAAGGCCCATGGCTGGGCTTACACACTCAGTATCTTGGCAACGCTCACGGTCGGAATCCTGATCGGCACGGTGATTTCCCAAAATGTAAAAGGGAAAGAAGGGCAGAAGAGCGACGCAACGCCGCTGACGCTGCCTGCGCCAGCGCAGTTGTCGAACACATTTTCGCAGATCGCGAAGCAGTTGGAGCCGAGCGTCGTAAATATCAACACCGAATCGACCATAAAGAATGTGCGCCGGCGCCGCGGTGGCAATCAGGGCGGCGGAGATGACGAAGACGGTGGCGGCGGGATGGAAGATTTCTTCAATCACTTCTTCGGAGCTCCGGGGGGGCAGGGACCGGGTGGTCCTGGTGGTCCGGATGGAGGCGCCATCCGCGAGCGTTCCTTGGGATCGGGCGTGGTCGTGGATGCCAAAGGCTACATTCTCACGAATCGGCACGTGGTGGAGAAGGCGGACCGTATTCGCGTTCGATTCCAGGATGATCCGCCAGGCGTGCAGCACGATGCCAAGGTGATCGGCACGGACCAGGAGACCGATCTCGCCGTGATCAAGGTTGACGTCGACCATCCATTGCCTGTAGCGAAGATGGGCAATTCCGACGGCGCGCAGGTCGGTGACTGGGTTTTGGCGATCGGCAGCCCGTTCGGGCAGGCGGGAACTGTCACCGCAGGAATCGTGTCTGCCAAAGGGCGCGACATCGTTCCGGGACGGCAATTTCAGACGTTTATTCAGACCGATGCGGCAATCAATCCTGGCAACTCGGGAGGGCCGCTGGTCAACATGAACGGGGAAATCATCGGTATCAATACCGCGATTTTGAGCGAGACGAATGCCTATGCGGGCATTGGGTTCGCTCTCCCATCGAAGACGGTGGTGGAGGTTTATAACCAATTGACCGGACCGGAGCACAAGGTTTCTCGCGGCTCGATCGGCATCATGTTCGACGCGGTCGAGAATCCAGCGATTGCTCGCGTGTACGGCTCGGGATCAGGAGTGACGGTTTCCAGCGTCGTTCCCGGCAGTCCTGCGGATCAGGCCGGACTGAAAGTCGGTGACACCATCACGACAGTCGATGGCAAGAAGGTCAGCAAGGGATCAGAACTGGTGGCTGATATCGCGTCGCGCAAGCCGGGCTCGAAAGTGAACCTGGGTTTCCTTCGCAACGGCAAGCAACAGGATGCAGCCGTTACCATCGCCGATCGCGCTAAGCTCTTTGCCGCGCGTTTAGGCGAAGATCAGGATAACGAGGACGAGAACACTCCTAAGCAGAGCAAGTTCGGGGTCACCGTTCGCAAAGTGACGCCGGAAATGGCGGATCGGCTCGACATGCCGTCAGGGAAAGGCGTGATCGTGCAGGATGTGAAGCCGAACTCGTTCGCGGAGGACGTCAACCTCGCTCGCGGCGACATCATCCTCGAGATCAATAAGCAGCCAGTGAACAGCGAGGAAGAATTCTCTAAGATCGAGTCGAGCCTGAAGTCCGGCCAGGACGTGGTCTTCCTGGTGCGGCAACGCGGCACGTCTCGGCAGGACGGCACCATCTTCCTGGCCGGTACACTTCCGTAATGTGAATTCGCCCAATTGGGGCTGGCACTGAGGTCATAGATCAAGCATGATTACAGTGCCAGCTCGCAGTTGGGTATTTTGTTTTTGAACTGTTGTTTTGTTTTAAGGTTCGCAGCGGATGACCAGAGATCGTTCAATCCGAGGGGCTCGATTCGGCACAGTTTGCGCGCTGGTATTGGGCTGCGTATTGCTTTCGATAGCGGTGGCGCAGGATGATTCTACGAAGAAACCCGCTTCCCCCAATTCGAGCACACATAAGAGTACGTCTGCCGCAACGAAAAGCTCGAACAAAGCGTCGTCTTCAAAGAAGCGCAGAAAAAAATCGGCTCGGGTGCGTGGCCAGCAGAAGATTGATTCGGAACGGGCCCAGGCGATTCAGGAAGCGTTGATCCGCGAGCATTACCTGAGCGGGACCGCCACCGGCAAGTGGAACCAGGCCAGCGAAGAAGCCATGCGGCGCTATCAGGCAGACAACGGCTGGCAAAGCAAGACCGTCCCTGACTCGCGCGCGTTAATCAAGTTGGGGTTGGGGCCGAGCAAAGATCAGTTACTGAATCCCGAAAGCGCGATGACCACTGTCCCGGATGCGCCGAAAGCGGAGCCGGTGCGACCGGCCTCTCACAGCGCCACGCCTGCGGCAGATCCGCTGCCACCGACTGCTGCCCCTTCCACTCCCGCCACCAGTAATCCTGCTTCTGCCACGAGCACCACCTCCGGCCCGCAGCGAAGATTCAGCAACTAGAGATTGCAGTTTTAGGCAGGTTCCCGTTACGAGTCTCGACCTCTTCTGTCCCCAAAGGCAGTGCCGCAGGGACGGAATTCATCAGGCCAACGCGTGAGCGGTGCTTGGTGCCGCTGCTAATTGCCGCTCTTGCGTGAACTGGCCATCACCGGCTGCGGGAAATAGGGCAGAGGCTGGTTCAGGATAACGGCCCGGGGGTTGCCTTCGACGAGCGCTTCGGCAACGGCGTCGCCGCAGATGTCGGCGGCGGTATCGCGAGCCGTGGAGAGAATCGGCACACGTTTCACCAGGTCGTGCGCGTCAGTTGCCAGAACGTGAACGGCCTGATGCTCGAGCAGCCAGAGGGCGGCCCGTCGGGTGCGCTCGCCCCAGAACCCGGTGAGAGCCGATCCGGTCATTTGAACCACGCATCCCTGTTCGGCCCATTCGACCACGCGCTGAGGATTGTCGCGCAGAATCGGATTGCGCTCCGGATGGGTGAGAATCACGGTGATTCCACAATCCCCGAACTTAAAAAAAGATTCGTCGATCTGTTGCGGAATGCTGTAATTGCTGAACTCAACCAGCAGATAGCGCGTACCCTCGATGACATAGCGCGTCGGATGGGCGAGCGCATCCTGCACATTGTCAAAAGAGAGATGAAAGTCGCAGCCCACAAGAATTTTGGGAGTGTCTCCGACGAGTTGCTGCAGATGAGCGACCAGCCCCTTCACATACTCGCGATCATAGTGATAGCGGTCGTTAGCATGGGGGCTGGCCACCATGTGGGTAATGCCATCAGCGGCGGCCGTGCGGCACATGGTCACGCAATCGTCCCATGATTTAGGCCCGTCGTCTATTTCGGGAAGGATGTGGGAGTGAATATCGATCACAATTGTTGGAACACCGGGTTGGCCGCGGTGTTGCGCCTAAGCTTTGATTTAAGCAGATTCGACGGGCTGGGGGAAGGGCACCGAGGAGCAGGGACCGTCAACTCACTTTGAAGAATAATGCGGCCAGCGGGGGCAAGGTCAGCCTGAGTGAAAACGGGCGGCCATGCGTGGGGATTTCTTCAGCGTTAACTCCGCCCAGGTTTCCCATGCCGCTGCCGGCGTATTCGCGGGCGTCGCTGTTGAGCATTTCGCGCCAGTAGCCCCCGTGCGGAACTCCCACACGATATCCAATGCGCGGCACCGGAGTGAAGTTGCACACCACGAGGACTGTGTCCTGGGGCGACTCGCTCTTGCGCAGGAGAGATACGGTACTGGTCGCGTTATCGTTCGCGTCGACCCATTCGAATCCCGCGGGACTGTTATCGAGCACGTGCATGGCGGGTTCGTTGCGGTAGAAGCGGTTTAATTGCTCCATCCAGGCTTGCACGCCGCGGTGGACCTGGTACTGCAAAACATGCCATTCCAGGCTGGAATCGTGCGCCCACTCGCGCACTTGTCCAAATTCACAGCCCATGAACAGGAGTTTCTTTCCCGACTGGGCATACATATAGCCGAACAGCAGGCGCAGGTTTGCGAACTTCTGCCATTCGTCACCGGGCATCTTTCCGATGAGCGAACCCTTGCCGTGGACAACTTCGTCGTGCGAGAGCGGCAGCACAAAATTCTCATGAAACGAATACAGCATGCGGAAGGTGAGATCGTTGTGGTGATACTTACGATGGATGGGATCGTTCTGAAAATAGCGGAGGGTGTCATGCATCCATCCCATGTCCCACTTCAAGCCGAAACCGAGGCCTCCGAGATACACCGGCTTGGAAACCATCGGCCACGATGTTGACTCCTCGGCCGTGGTCTGAATTTCGGGATGTTCTTTGTAGGATTCCTGGTTGAATCGGCGCAGGAAATCGATGGCGTCAAGATTTTCGCGGCCGCCGAACTTATTCGGAATCCACTCGCCCTGTTTGCGCGAGTAGTCGAGATAGAGCATGGAGGCGACCGCATCCACACGCAGTCCGTCAACGTGATACTTGTCGAACCAGAACATGGCGCTGGACATCAGGAAACTGCGCACCTCGGGCCGGCCGTAATTGAAGATGTGCGTTTTCCAGTCGGGATGGAATCCCTGACGCGAGTCGGCGTGCTCGTAAAGATGGGTGCCGTCGAAATAGGCGAGCCCGTGAGCGTCAGAAGGGAAGTGCGAAGGCACCCAGTCGAGGATTACGCCAATACCGTGCTGGTGCAGGTAGTCCACCAGGTACATGAAATCTTGCGGCGAGCCGTAGCGCGACGTCGGGGCGAAATAGCCGGTCGTCTGATATCCCCAGGAGCCGTAGAAGGGGTGCTCCATCACCGGCAGAAATTCGACGTGCGTAAAGCCCATTTGTCCGACATATTCGGCGAGGCGCGGCGCGGTTTCGCGGTAGTTGAGCGGGCGGTTGTGCTCCTCGGGAACGCGCATCCACGATCCCAGATGCACTTCGTAAACCGATTGCGGTGCGCGCAGTGAGTTGCGGTCGCCGCGCTTTTGCATCCACTGGTGGTCGCCCCACTCGTAGTTCAGATCCCACACCACGGACGCAGTCCGCGGCGGCTTTTCATGCAAGAGACCAACGGGATCGGCCTTGTCGACGCGATATCCGTGGCGATTCGATTCGATGTGGAATTTATAGAGCGCGCCGTGGCTCGCCCCTGCGACGAAGCCTTCCCAGATTCCAGACGAACCGCGGGGGTTGAGCCGATGGGTTTTGGGATCCCACCCGTTAAAATCGCCCACCACCGAAACCGAGCGGGCATTGGGCGCCCATACGCTGAAGATAGCGCCGGACTTCCCCTCATGGCTGGCCAGATGCGCACCGATCTTGTCGTAGATGCGGTAATGGCTGCCCTCATTGAAGAGGTAGAGGTCGTTCTCGGTGAGCAACTGGGGCGTGCCGCTAACAGTCGCGGGTGTGGTGGCATCGGGCATTTGAGGCGTCTAGTGTACCGGAAGACGGTGGGATTTTTCATAGGGATAACGCCCCAGTCTCCCCCTTGGACTCCACTTCCGGTGTGAGGCATAGAAGCGAACAAAATCCCGCATGCTAGACTGACTGGTCCCAGTCATGCCCTCTCTGCGTGTCATCCTTCTCTGGCATCAGCACCAGCCCTTTTACAAAGACCTGGTCACAGGCGAGTACCGCCTGCCGTGGGTCCGTTTGCACGCGCTCAAGGATTATTACGGCATGGTGAAGTTGCTGGATGAATTTCCCAATGTTCACCAGAACTTCAACCTGGTCCCGTCGCTGATGGCGCAGATTGAGGACTATGCGGCGGGAGCCGCGCAGGATCCGTTCTTAAGCGTAGCCGCGAAGCCCGCCAAGGATATGTCGGCGCAAGAGCGGCGGTTTGCGCTGCAATACTTGTTTCAGGCGAATCCGCAGAACCTGATTGGACGTTATCCGCGTTATCGCGAATTGTGGGAGCGGTTTCGCGAGCATGGGGATCATCCCGATCGCGCGGAGCGATATTTTCAGCCGCAGGATTTTACGGATCTGCAAGTCTTGTCGCAGATCGCGTGGTTTGACGAGTTTTTTCTGGAAGAGAAGGAAGTTGCGGCGCTGGTGGCGAAGGGGCATCACTACTCGCTCGATGATCAGAAATTTGTCATCGCGCGGGAAAGAGAATTGGTGGCTCGGGTGCTGCCGGCGCATGCCGACGCGGCCAGGAAGGGATCGATTGAGATCTCCGCGACGCCCTTCTATCACCCGATTCTGCCGCTGGTTTGCGACACCAGCATCGGCGCCATTTCGTCGCCGGGATTGCCCCTGCCCCAAAACCGTTTTCGCCATCCCGAAGATGCGCTCGAACAGCTGGTGCGCGGCCTCGATCTGCATGAAAAGACATTCGGCATTCGTCCCAAGGGAATATGGCCGTCTGAAGGCAGCGTGTCTGAAGAGGTGCTGGCGATTGCGCATAGCGTCGGTGTGCAGTGGATGGCTACCGACGAAGGTGTGTTGGGGCGCAGCACAGGTTTGAACTTCGCCCGAGATGGAAGCGGGCGCCTTGCCGCGCCGTTGGCGGAGAAACTCTACGACATCCATCGCTACGAAAATGGTTCGACGGCCATGCACCTGGTGTTCCGCGACCACACGATTTCCGATCTGATCGGGTTCGTCTATTCGGGCATGCCGCCGGTAGATGCCGCCCGGCACCTGATTACCAATATCAAGGAAGCTGCCAAGCCAGTCCTGGCCAAGGGGAAAGACGCGGTGGTGTCGATCATTCTCGATGGCGAAAATGCGTGGGAATACTATCCGAAGTCGGGAAGGGAATTTCTGCGGCGATTCTACGACGGGCTGCAGCGCGAACCCGGCGTGGAAGCAGTAACGGTGTCCGAAGCGATCGCCCGCCACAAGGATTTCGGCAAAATGAGCTCGCTGTTGCCGGGGTCGTGGATCAACGCAAATTTCAATGTTTGGATCGGCGCCCCCGAAGACAATCGTGCCTGGGATTATCTGCACCACGCGCGCGAGTTTTATGCGCAGAATGCGGCGCGCGCGACCGAGGCCCAGCGCAAGCTGGCGTTTGACGAGATTCTGATCGCCGAGGGCAGCGACTGGAACTGGTGGTACGGGCCGGAGCATCACTCGGCTAATGATCATGATTTTGACGAACTGTACCGCAAGCACCTGTCAAACGTGTATCAGGCGCTCGGGGCCGCGCCGCCCGATTCTTTGGCACAACCGATTACCGGGGCGGAGGTACGTCCATCGTTTGTGCCGCAGACCGCGTATATCCATCCCCGAGTGACGGGAGACAAGGTGCGCTATTTCGAGTGGATGGGCGCTGCCGTCTATACGGCCGATCATCGAGCCGGGGCAATGCATGGCAAGCAGTTCCTGCTGGACTCGGTCTATGCCGGCATTGATGCGACTTGCTTGTACGGGCGGCTGGATTTCAAGGGAGCCGTCCCCGCGGAGGACTTCGAGATCGTAGTAAACGTTGAGTCGTGGGCGCCGGGAGATCCGCGCCCACGACGTACGGTACGTCTAGACGCTTCCGTGAAAGCGCGTCGGCTGACCGAATGGAAGATCGAGAACGGCTCGGGGGAGCGCGTGCTAACGTCATCCGTGCAATCGGATGAACATGCGCGGGTGGCGCTGCTGCGGAATTTTGAATTCAAGCTTCCGTTGATCTGGTTGCTGGCGACTCCAAACTCCGCGCCACCCGAGCGGACTGCAGAGCGCAAGCCGGGAGCGGCAGCCATCACGGCCACCAACAAGCTGCGTCTGCGCCTCAGCCTCTGGCAGAATCGGCTGCCTGTCGATTCCTTGCCGCTGGAGGGATGGATCGAATTGCAGGTCGTGAGTGAAGGAGAATTGCTGTTCGGAGCGTAGGGAGACTGATTCGTCTAGGTCAAAAGGATTGACCCTGGCGTTTTTCGCCCCAAAGTTTGATCAAGAGTTACCAATCGAAAGGCAGCAGCTTGCGCAAAAGCAGCAAGGTAGGAGTCCGCCCAATCTTTTGGGGAGGCTTGCGGGGAGCGCGCCAAAGTACGAAAAATGTGATCAATGGATGGCGGTTCTTCCACATACGTAGCCTGGCCATTTTTTAACCAGTCGTCGTAAGTTTCCCAAGCCGCTGCTTGAGAGCGGACCTGGTTACCCATGACCGATGAAGTTGTGAGGAGTCGCAGGAATCCCAGCTGTGTAAACCGGCAAAAACAAAGCTCCGAATCGTCTGCCAAGGAGTCCAACCACGCTTTGGCGGAGGAGTAATGAATGTGTGCCCGATAGGTCAAGGCAATCCAGACGTTGATGTCAGGGAAAAGAAATAATCTCGTAGATTTTGGCATTGTCTAAATCCAGACTGCCTGGTTTATCCGAGTCTATGACCGGAGGGCGTCTGCGGCGGCGAGCATTTTGCTTCGCCCCTAATTCCAGCTCTACCCCTCGTAGAACCAATTCCTTGACTGAATGCCCTTCATGGGCAGCTTTCTTTTTCAAGGCCCGGTAAAGCGAGTCTGGGATGTCGACAGTAGTCCGCATAAATACATTCTGCCATATTTATGGCTGTAAGGAAATGATGATTCTACCGGACAATCTGGAACGCCGGATCCACAGACTCCAGCGTTGGTGTCACGCCGCGGTGGGAGCGGCCATCGTTTGACGGCAGCTTAGTTCCAGATAGAAGCGGCAAAGCCAGATGGCCTCTAGTTGCTGTTGGGAGAGTCAGTAGCTGGCTCCGGCGGTGGTGCGGGCTCTGGGGCGGGAGCGGCCTCAGCCGCCGGCGCCGGTTCTTGAGTGACCTTCGACTCTGAAGTTGCGGCAGACCCCAATGCAGGTCTTACTGCCGTTGCCGTCATCTCCAGCGCGCGATTTAACTCCAGGGTGAGCTGGGTACCTGCGGGCAGAGTTGCCGAACGGTGCTTGGAAAGCCAATGGGCAGTGGTCGAGCCTGCGCCCACAGCGCCGCCGATCAGGATTCCCGGAGGTCCGCCAATCAATCCACCAATGAGCATGCCGCCTGCCGCGCCTCCGCCTTGCTCGATCGTGTCACGGCGGTCGTGGCCTGATCCCTTGAACTGGCCTTCCGTATTTACGTCACTGCCGGGGATGTTGGTGTCGGTAAGAGTCGCGTCCAGATAGTAGCGTTCGCCTGTGGGAAGAATGACAGCTTCGGGAAGAATACCGATGGTGGGCTTGCCCGAGATGCGGCGGGGCTCAACTACTTTGGTGACCCGTCCTTCGACGATGGTTCCTGCTGGAAGCGCTGTTTGTCCGTTCACGACGACCGGCTGCGTGATGCTTCCGCGGAAGGGATCGCCCGCCTTGTTGCTGAAAGTTGCGAGAGTGGTCTCGAGTCGCACCATTAAGGCGGTGCCAGCTGGAACAGGTGCGCTGGTCTGGGCCGCGAGCATAGTCGCCAACAGCGTGCAGGGCAAAAGCATCCACGTTTTCATACCTACCTCCCAAAGCTTCTCTTGACTGTAGACCAGGGTGGCACGCTACGACAAGCGCCAGGCAGTCCATGACGAACCAGCGCAGATAAGAGGTGCGCGGCATTGGCCGAATGGACAGTTCCGAACGCGGAAATTGCCGCGCGAAGTGTGTCCGTCGTCACATTGGGTCCATCTCCATCCGATATAATCGTTGGTTTCACTACAAACCATAGGAAGAACCTATACGGGCACCGGCTATCTCACAGGACGCCGGTTGTCATTCAACAGCGATCATCCGAGCGGGTTTACGATCTGGAGAACGCGACCGAAATCATAAAGGCGAGGAAAAAGAAAACACTTATGTCCAATATTGCAGCCATTCATGCACGAGAAGTTCTGGATTCGCGCGGCAATCCTACGGTGGAAGCGGAAGTTTTTCTGGCGGATGGGTCGATGGGCAGGGCCATTGTGCCGAGCGGCGCGTCAACCGGCGAGCACGAGGCGGTTGAGTTGCGCGATCAGGACAACAACCGATTCCTGGGCAAAGGCGTGCAAAAAGCTGTCGAGAACGTGAACGGCGAGATCGCCGAAGCGCTGGCGAACTGGGACGGATTCGATCAGCGCGGACTCGACGCCAAAATGATCGAACTGGACGGCACAGGGAATAAAGGGCGCCTCGGCGCGAATGCCATCCTGGCGGTTTCTATGGCGGCAGCGCGCGCTTCGGCGCAGAACATCGACATTCCGCTCTATCGTTATCTGGGCGGGGCGGGCGCCAACACGCTGCCCACTCCCATGATGAACATCCTGAACGGCGGCGCTCACGCTGACAACAACGTCGATTTCCAGGAATTCATGGTGATGCCCGTCGGCGCGCCTTCGTTCTCCGAAGCGCTGCGCTGGGGCGTGGAAGTCTTCCATACGCTAAAGGGCGTGCTGAAGAAGCGGGGCTACAACACTGCCGTGGGCGATGAGGGCGGATTCGCGCCGTCGGTGAAATCGAACGTGGAGGCCATTGAAGTCGTGCTGGAAGCGATCTCGAAGGCCGGCTACAAGCTGGGAGAGGAGATTGCCATCGCACTCGATCCCGCGGCCAGCGAATTCTTTCAGGACGGAAAATATGTCTTCAAGAAATCTGACAAGTCGGCCAAGAGTTCCGACGAGATGGTGAAATACTGGGCCAAGTGGGTAAACAACTATCCCATTGTTTCGCTGGAAGATGGTTTAGCCGAGAACGATTGGGACGGCTGGGCGAACTTGACGAAAGAACTCGGCGGGAAAATTCAGCTGGTCGGCGACGATTTGTTCGTGACGAACGTGCAGTTCCTGCAAGAAGGCATCGACAAGGGTGTGGCGAATTCGATCCTGGTCAAGGTCAACCAGATTGGCACGGTCAGCGAGACGCTCGACGCGATTGACCTGGCACGACGGAATGGATACACGTCGGTCATCTCGCACCGGTCGGGCGAGACTGAAGACACATTTATCGCGGACCTGGCGGTGGCAACGGGGGCGGGACAGATCAAGACCGGCTCAGCGTCGCGTACCGACCGCATCGCGAAATATAACCAGCTGCTGCGGATCGAGGAAGAACTGGGTGGCACCGCGCGATTCCTGGGCCTGAAAGCCCTCAATTACAAGGGATCGCTTCTCACGCACACCGCAGTGTGACCACAGTCCTTGCGTTCCACAGTCTGAACCGCCGATCATGGCAATTGGGGAATGGGGATCATAGCGTAGCTAAGTCGTATGTTTCCAAGATTTTGCCCGCAAGCTGCTGATTCCAAGAGATTAGTTGTCGTGGTCTCGGTTAACATCATGATTCCAATACACCGAGGGGGAGGGGGGTACCCACCCCTTTTCAAAATAGTAAATAGCCAAACCCCGAGGAATCAACATTGATCAACGAACTCCTGCTCTCCGAATTCGACGAGGAAGTCAAAAAGACGCGCGCCATGCTGGAGCGCGTTCCCATCCAGCCGGACTTTAAGCCTCATCCCAAATCCATGCCCCTCGGCAAGCTGGCTCCTCACGTTGCCGAACTCGCAGGATTTGGCGTCACAATCTTGACGACGCCTGAACTGGACTTCGGCAAGAGCACAAGCACACGGCTTCCGTTCGAATCCGCCGAACAGTTGGTGAAAGCCTTCGACGAGGGCGCTGCGAAAGTTCGCGCCGCGCTCAAGAACACTCCGGACCAAGCCTGGACCCAGAGTTGGAAGTTGAGTTTTCAGGGCAAGCCGATTTTCCAAGGCTCACGTTTCCTGGCGTATCGGCAAATGTTCCTCAATCACCTGGTGCATCACCGCGCGCAACTCGGCGTCTACTTGCGATTGAACGATAAGCCGCTGCCCGCTACGTATGGGCCTTCGGCGGATGACACAATGGGCTTCTAGCTTTCGAAGGTAATCCGCTCGACGAGGATGTCCCGTTCAGAATGTTTTATCCGTGTTCATCGGTGTAAATCCGTGGCCAAAGATTTCGAATTGATAAAAGCTAGGAGCTGAATTTGTCCCGTCCGAAACCACTCATTCTCATCATCCTCGATGGCTGGGGTTATCGCGCCGAAACTAAAGCCAACGCCATCGCGCTCGCCCGAAAGCCTACCTATGACCGCTTGCTGCGCGATTATCCCAACACCCTCATTCACACCAGCGGACCTTTCGTTGGTTTGCCGGAAGGTCAGATGGGAAATAGCGAAGTCGGGCACCTCAACATCGGCGCGGGTCGCATCGTCCACATGGACATCACGCGCATCGATCTGATGATTCAGAACGGCGAGCTCTTCTCACACCCTGTGCTGCTGGACGCGATGAAGCACGCGCGCACCGGCGATCGGCGGCTGCATTTGTTTGGCTTGGTTTCTGACGGAGGCGTGCACTCGCAGCAGGCGCATCTCTATGCGCTGCTGAAAATGGCGAAGCAGAATGGACTGGAACGTGTATTCGTGCATGCCTTCATGGACGGACGCGACACGCTGCCCACGAATGGCGCCGGTTATCTCGAGCAGTTGCAGCAGAAGATGCGCGAGTACAACTGCGGCAAGATTGCCACCGTCAACGGCCGCTACTATGCCATGGATCGCGACCGGCGCTGGGAGCGCATTGCCAAGGCCTACAACGCGATGGTCTTCGCCGACGCGGAGGGCGGGAAGAATGCCGATCCGGTGCAGGGAATGAAAGACTCCTACAATAAAGGAATCACCGACGAATTCGTGATCCCTTTCGTCTGCACTGATAGCCGTGGTCAGCCGCTGGCCACGATTCGCGACGAGGACTCCTGCATCTGCTTCAATTTCCGCGCGGACCGGGTCCGCCAGATCACCCGTGCGCTGACACGCAATAGCGGCCTCAATGACAAGGGCGGTACCGACCTTCCGGGCGCTGCCGATCTGGATGCCACGATCGCCCGCGACCGCGTGCCGAAGAATCTGCATTACGTCTGCATGACGCGATACGACAAGAACTTCAGCCTTCCGGTCGTGATTCCGCCCGAATCGATGGCCAACATTCTGGCCAACGTCATGGGCGGGCTGAACATGCGCAATCTGCGCGTCGCCGAGACCGAGAAGTACGCGCACGTCACTTATTTTTTCAATGGAGGAGTCGAGCAGCCGTTTCCAGGCGAAGATCGCGTGCTGGTGCAATCGCCCAAGGTCGCGACCTACGATCTAAAGCCCGAAATGAGCGCCTCCGGCATTGCGGACGCGGTGGTGAAAGCGACGGAAGATGGAACATTCGATGTAATGATCGTGAACTTCGCCAACGCCGACATGGTGGGCCATTCAGGAAAAATCGAGCCCACGGTGAAGGCGGTTGAAACGGTGGACGCTTGCTTGGCCCGCATCGAGGCCGCGATTCGCGCGAAAGGTGGAGCGATGCTGATCACGGCGGATCACGGCAACGCGGAAATGATGATTGATCCCGCGACTGGCGGGCCGCACACGGCGCACACCACGAACCCGGTGCCCTTTATCGTGGTGTCGGAAAATTCCAAGCAATTTACGCTGAAAGGTGGCGGATCGCTGCGGGATATTTCTCCGACCGTGCTCGGGATGCTCGGTGTCGACGAACCCAAGGAGATGACAGGATCTGACCTGCGGATATTTCCGAAAGTCTCGGGCTGAAAACACGAATGGGGACGCACCGAGCCAGGCCGTCCCCACAATTAGAAGCTTAGTTCGTCATCAATGCCGGAGCTGTTGCCAGTAGTCCAGCCACTAACTCCAGGTCGTGCAGATCTTCGCGGCTGAAATCCTGGGCGAACTTTGAATCGAGCCCCTTGCGCGAGACCTGAATGACACCCACGACCGCGGAGGCCTTGTCGATGATAGGCACCGACATTAACTTTTGGATCGGCGCCGGAGGTGCCGGTTCCGAAGAGCCGTTGGCGTCGGCTTTGATGGTCTCGAAGATACTGGCGTGCTTTACTCGGGCAAAGTTGTTGAAGATCTCAGGCTTCTTGCTCAGCGCCGTGTGCGCCGCAACCGCCTTGCTGGAGAGTGGAATCGCGCCCGTGGTTCGTAGATGCTCGGGGAAAATAAAGCGGAGCAGCCCGCCTTCCAGGCGTAGCAAGGCAACTTCGTTATACTGCACACGAAAAATCTTGGCCAGGACCACGCACAGGTCCAGCGCCGTCACTCCAGGACCCAGCACAGTTCCTACCGGGAGCAGATGCTCGGGAAGTACCACTTCTTCCATCGTAGTGTGATCGTTATTTTGGACCATAGATAGCCCGCACGAGTTCCCGTTCTTGCCTGGGAACCTTAAACTTTATCGCACTTCACTCGCCACAAGGTACGTGCCCAAAGTAACCATCTCGTTGTTCTTAAGTGCTTTGTTATCACCATGAACCCACGCTGAAGGCCGCTGTACGGAAGGTAGGAGTCGTCGTCCCGTAAGTCGCAAACCATCATCTGGATAACACTTTTTGTCACTGCGCGTTGCCGTTGACCTAGCTGCTTCCGTTGCCGCGACTTCGGTCGTTGGGTGGCTGCAATCTCATTTACACTTTCTGGCATGAACAATCCGATGCAACCGAACGTAAAGCTATCGAATGATGCTAGCTATCGTGAAAATTATGCGAACAGCGTGCAGATGCGGGTAAACATCTGGGACTTCTTTCTGGTCTTCGGGACCCTGCAGCAACAAACCGAGAGTCACGTCGAGATCCGGAACTTTCAGGGAATCTACCTGAGTCCGCAGCAGGCCAAGGCGCTGTTGGGCCTACTGCAGCAGAATGTCGCTGGATACGAGAGCGCGTTTGGCGAGATCAAACTCGATCCGCGCATGGGCCCCGCAGGGCCGGTGCATTAAATCCGCAATCGAAGGAACCGCTGCATTTCCACGCTTGATGTGCAGGCGGGCTGCGGAGGTCATTCTTAAAGCATCGCTACATGTAGAATGCTTCTCGCATGCGATCGAGCCCGCACCCCGCGCTGGTGTTTGCGGTCGCGTTCGTGCTCATTTTTTTGCTGCATGCGCCACTCCTGCGGCTGCCTTATTTCTGGGACGAAGCCGGATACTACGTTCCCGCCGCGCGCGACCTGCTGCTCTCAGGAACTCTGATTCCGCATACCACCGTCTCGAACGCCCACCCACCGCTGGTGTTGGCTTGGATTGCTCTGTGGTGGAAGTGCGTGGGCTACGCACCATTAGTGACACGGTCGGCAATGCTGTTGGCCGCGGCATTCTCGCTGCTGGGAGTGTTCCGGCTGGCGAAGAGCGCGGCGAACACGCAGGTAGCGGTAGCTTCTACGGTGTGCACGGCCGTCTACCCGGTTTTCTTCGCCCAGAGTTCGCTGGCACAGGTAGACCTGGTGGCCGCGGGGCTTACATTCTGGGGATTGTGCGCCTATCTCGAAGATCGCACTATCGCGATGGCAATCTGGTTCTCAGTGGCGGCACTCGCCAAAGAGACTGCTATTCTCACGCCAGTGGCTCTTGTCTGCTGGGAATTGTTGCGTTTCGTGGCAAGGGGTGAGTGGGCTTCGCAATTATTCGACAAGGCCACTGATCGAGAGTTCGGAAAGCGCCTGGTTTCGCTGATGTTTCCGCTGATTCT
>Ga0209166_10001381_pt1 | contig 20423 bp, 17 predicted proteins | sample Coa_R1_3_FD_187151 | JGI IMG/M metagenome (GOLD analysis project Ga0209166, IMG submission 187151) | Surface soil microbial communities from Centralia Pennsylvania, which are recovering from an underground coalmine fire - Coalmine... | ecosystem: Environmental > Terrestrial > Soil >... | reverse complement strand
CGTCCGGAATACCAACGCCAAGCCTCCGAGGATCGCGCCCATCCCGGCGAGGCTCAAGGGCGCCATGGGGTTGCCGAGAAACACATAGTCCATCGCCGCGGTCCCGGCCGGCACCAGATAGAACAGGCTGGTGACGTTGACGAGATTGCCGGCCCGGATCAGCCGGTAGAACAGCAGGGTCGCACCGACCGAGATCACCAGCCCCATCCAGGCGACCTCGATCAGGAAGTCGCGCGTGAGATCGAAGCGGAACGGCTCGACCCAGAGGCAGGCCAGGCACAGGACCAGGCTGACGGCGTATTGCAGCGGCAGCACCGTCGCCGGCGCCTGGTGGATGCCCTTCTGCAGAATGGCGCCAATGGTCATGCAGCCGAGTGCCGCGAGCGCGAAGGCCACGCCCAGCACCGACAGGTGGGCGAGCCCGATGCTCTGATAGACCACCAGCACCAGGCCGCCGAGTGCCAGCGCCAGGCCGAGGAGCCGTGCGGCGGAAAACCGCCGCTCCAGCAGCAGGAGCGTCAGGATCGGCTGGACGCCCAGCACCGTGGCCAGCACCCCCGGCGTCACCCCGTGCTGCAGCGCCAGGATGTAGCAGATCGAATAGCTGCCGATCAGCAGCGCGCCGGTCGCGGCGACCCGCCCCCGGGTGCCGGCCGCCGGCAACCACTGCCGCCGGGCGAGCCCCACGGTCAGCAGCACGACGAAGGCCAGCCCGAAGCGCAGGATCACGAAGGCCAGCGGCGAGGCATGGACCAGCCCCAGCTTGGCGCAGATGGCGCCGCTGCTCCACAGCAGCACGAAAAGGGTCGTCGACCCGGAGGCGGCCAAGGCCGCTCTGTCGAAATTCATGATGATCCCCTGTCGGAGGATGAACAGGCTCCAGCCGGCGCCCACGCCGAGGCGCGGGACGGGTCTTCCCGCCGGAAGCTGGAGATACCTAGAGGCTCAGCGCGAGCGAGCCGCGGGCGGCGGCGGGGCGACAGGGGGTGCCGCGATCGACCGGGCCGCACGCGCGGCATCGACAACCAGGGCGGCCGCGATGCGGGAAGCGAGAGGACGCGTAAAGGCGGTCATGGTTTCGGCCGATCGTTCGGGTTCGTCCAATGGACGGGCAGAAGCTTCGCGACCACTGGCGAACTTGTCAACCGGCGACCGGGTCTTCGGTGATTCTGCCCGCCCGCCAAGGCCAAGATCCCCGAGGCACCGAACCTGGCCGGCCAGACCGAGCAATATCTGGTGAAGGCGCTTGGCGACTATAAAACCGGCGCGCGCCAGAACGACATGATGTCCCTGCTCGCCCCCAAGCTCAGCGACCAGGACATCGCCGACCTCGCCGCCTTCTATGCCTCGCTGGCGGGCCCCTAAAAGGAGACCCGCCAGCCGCGCGCCTTACCCGATCGTCATCAGGCTGGCATTGCCGCCCGCCGCCGCCGTGTTGGTGCTGATCGAGCGTTCAGAGACCAGCCATTCCAGCGGATAGTCCTCTGTGCCGCCGGCGAGCGAGTCGCGGTCGACGCCATAGACCGGCACGATCGGCCCGGGCAGTGCCGCCGCCTGCTGGTTGACGGCTTTCAGCGCGTCGCTGTCACCTTCGAACAGCACGGCGGCGACCGGACCGGCCGTGGTCCAATCTTCCACGACCGAGGCCCAACCCTTCAGCGCCGTCGGCAGGCGCGTTGCCAGCTTCTTCAAGGCGGGCGTCGCCTGGATGAGCACCTTGTTGCCGGTCGCCAGCGCCGCGCCGATCTGCAGCAGCAGGCCGGTCTCGGTCTGGGCCAAGGACGCGACCGTGCCGCGCGGCTGGATCACGTAGGTGTTGCGCTCACCGACCGGGCCGGCCAGTTCCTTGATCGCACCGGCTAGCGAGGTCGCGAGATAGCGCCGGCAGTGCTCGGCCTCCGCGGCCCGGCCCTCCGCCGCGAGCCACGCAGCATAGGTCTCGGCAATCGCCGGCGGCGCGGCCGCGCTGTCTTCGCCCAGGGCGTGGCCCGCCGGACGGGCAGCCAGCAGTCGGGACAGATAGAGCGGCCCGCCCGCCTTCGGGCCCGTGCCGGACAGGCCGTGGCCGCCGAACGGCTGCACGCCCACGACCGCGCCGATCAGGTTGCGGTTCACATAGATGTTGCCGGCGCCGATCCGCTCGGTCACCCGCACGATGGTCTCGTCGATACGGGTATGGACACCGAAGGTCAGGCCGTAGCCGGCGGCATTGATCTCGTCGATCAACTGGTCCAGCCGCTCGCGGCGATAGCGCACAACATGCAGCACCGGGCCGAACACCTCGCGCTTCAACTCGGTGAAGCTGTCGAGCTCGATCAGGGTCGGCGGGACGAAGAAGCCGCTCTTGGTCGACGCCGGCAGGGTCAGTTCCTCGACCTTGCGCCCCTTGGCCTTGAGGGCCGCGATATGCTTCAGGATGCCGATCTTGGCCTCGGCCGTGATGACCGGACCGACGTCGGTCGCCAGCCGGTCGGGATTGCCGACGACCAGTTCGGCCATGGCACCCTTCAGCATGGTCAGCACGCGATCGGCCGCCTCTTCCTGCAGGCACAGCACGCGCAGCGCCGAGCAGCGCTGGCCGGCGGAATCGAACGCCGACAGCAACACGTCGCCGACCACCTGTTCCGGCAGCGCCGAGGAATCGACGATGAGCGCATTCTGCCCGCCGGTCTCGGCGATCAGCGGAATGGGCTTACCCTCGGGGCTCAGGCGCTCGGACAGTGTCTTCTGGATGAGCCGAGCCACCTCGGTCGAGCCGGTGAACATCACCGCCCGGCCACGCGGATCGGCGACCAGACGCGCGCCGACATCGCCAGCACCCGGCAGCAGCTGCACCGCGCCGTCGGGCACGCCGGCCTCGCGCAGTAGCTGGACCGCGACGGCGGCGATCAGCGGCGTCTCCTCGGCCGGCTTCGCCAGCACGGGATTGCCGGCGGCAAGTGCCGCCGCGACCTGGCCCGTGAAGATCGCCAGCGGGAAATTCCACGGGCTGATGCAGACGACGGGGCCGAGTGGGCGGTGGCTGTCGTTGGAGAAGGCGGTTTCGACCTGGCGCGCGTAGTAGCGCAGGAAATCGACCGCCTCGCGCACCTCGGCGATGGCGTTCGGCAGCGACTTGCCGGCCTCGCGCACGATCAATCCCAGGAGCTGCGGCATGCGCGTCTCCATCAGGTCCGCGGCGCGCTCGAGGCAGCCGGCACGCTCGTCCGGCGGGGTCGATTGCCAGATCGGCGCCGTCGCAACCGCATGGCCCATGGCCGCGTCGATCTGTTCGGGCGAGGCGTCGATCACCATGCCGACGAGATCGCGATGGTTCGCCGGGTTGCGCACCTCGCGCGCTGGGCCATCCTGCGGCCCGTCGGCCAGCAGCGGCATCGCTCGGTAGGCCGTGTCGGCGCTCGACAGCAGGGCCGCCGACAGCGAGGCCAGGCGCTGCTCGTTCGAGAGATCGAGCCCGGCCGAATTCGGCCGTTCCGCGCCGAACAGGTCCCGCGGCAGCGCAATCTTGGCGTGGGTGGCACCAACCGGCTCGACCGCCTTCGCCAGCTCGACCGGGTCGGCGATCATCTCGTCGATCGACACGCTCTCGTCGGCGATGCGGTTTACGAACGAGGTGTTGGCGCCGTTCTCGAGCAGGCGCCGCACCAGATAGGCCAGCAGCGTCTCGTGGGTGCCGACCGGCGCATAGATGCGGCACGGCCGGTTGAGCTTGTCCTTGCCGACGACCTCTTCATAGAGCGGCTCGCCCATGCCGTGCAGGCACTGGAACTCGTATTGCCCGGCGTAGTAGTTGCCGCCGGCCATGGCATGGATCGTCGCGAGCGTGTGGCCGTTGTGGGTGGCGAATTGCGGGAAGATCGCATCCGGCGCCGCCAGCAGCTTGCGGGCGCAGGCGAGGTACGACACGTCGGTGTGGATCTTGCGGGTATAGACCGGAAAGCCCTCGAGCCCGTCCAGCTGGGCGCGCTTGATCTCGCTGTCCCAATAGGCGCCCTTGACCAGGCGGATCATCAGCCGGTGGCCGCTGCGCCGCGCCAGGTCGATCACGTAGTCGAGCACGTAGGGCGCCCGCTTCTGATAGGCCTGGACGACGAAGCCGATGCCGTTCCAACCGGCCAGCTCCGGCGCGAAGCACAGCGCCTCCAGGAGGTCGAGCGACAGCTCGAGCCGATCCGCCTCCTCCGCGTCGATGTTGATGCCGATGTCGTAGCCGCGGGCGAGCACGACCAGCGCCTTCAACCGCGGCAGCAGCTCGCCCATGACCCGGTCCTGCTGGGCGCGGGAATAGCGCGGATGCAGTGCCGACAGCTTGATCGAGATGCCCGGCCCCTCATAGATGCCGCGCCGCGCCGCCGCCTTGCCGATCGCGTGGATCGCCTGCTCGTAATCGGCGTAGTAGCGATCGGCGTCGCGCGCCGTTGTCGCCGCCTCGCCCAGCATGTCATAGGAATAGCGGAAGCCCTTGGCCTCGAGCTTGCGGCTGTTGGCCAGCGCCTCGGAGATGGTCTGGCCGGTGACGAACTGCTCGCCCATCATGCGCATGGCGATGTCGACGCCCTTGCGGATCAAGGGCTCGCCGCCCTTGCCGATCAGGCGGGTCAAGGCCGAGGACAGGCCCGACTCGCTCGACGTCGTGGTCAGGCGGCCGGTCACGACCAGACCCCAGGTCGCGGCATTGACGAACAGCGAAGGGCTGTTGCCGACATGGGAATGCCAATCGCCGACGCTGATTTTGTCGCGAATCAGCGCGTCGCGCGTCGCCCGGTCGGGAATGCGCAGCAGCGCCTCGGCCAGGCACATGAGTGCGACACCCTCCTGGCTCGACAGCGAATATTCATGGATCAGCCCCTCGACGCCGCCGCCCCGACGCTTGCCGCGCAGCGCCTCGACCAGCTTGCGGGCGAGGCGCCGCGCCTGGTCGGCGACCGGCGCCGGCAGGGTTGCCTCGCTGAGGAGCTGAGGCAGGCATTCGGTTTCCGGCCGGCGATAGGCGGCGGTGATCTTGGCGCGGAGCACAGTCTGCGGCTGGACGTTCTGGGCGAATTCCAGGAACGGCTGGGCGCCCGCCTCCTGATCGAGGATACCGTCAAACGCCTCGCCGGCGCTGGCGCCCTCGCCCACCATCGATGACAGGTCGTCACCGCGCTCGACCCGCTCCAAGGTCGACAGGATCGACTGCTTGATCAGCCAATGGGGCGTCCGGCCGAGGCGTTCCGCAGCCCTGCGCAGGCGATTGCGCAGGTCGTCGTCAAGTTTCACGCCAATCGTGGTGGTCGCCATGGGTTGCCTCGCGCAGGATCATCCGAAACGGGCTCGCCATCAAAGGCGCAACCCTGCCAGAGACATTAGCGCAACCCGCGCAAAGAAGGAAGCGCAACCGGCGGCTTTCAGGGCTGCTGCGTGCGACCGCGCCACGCCGCTCCACAGCTTAAAAGTGCAATCCGAGCTTTACTCTTCCTTAGGATAAGGTTAGGCCAGGGTACTGAATGATGGAGCTCTGGAGCACCTTTATGCGTGTCTTGAACTGGATACTCGGCATTACCGCGCTCGGGCTTCTCCCACTGGCTCAACCGGCCGCGGCCGCAAGCCCGCCAATGACCACCGTCTTCAACAGCGGCCTGACCGGCTCCAGTCTCATTCAAGGCATTGCCGCCGGTCCAGACGGCAATTTCTGGTTCACGGCGGCGGGCATTCCCGGCCTTGGCATCTCGGGTGCGATCGGCCGCATTACCCGGGCAGGCGTCATCACCCAGTTCACGTCAGGTCTCAATACCGGCAGCAATCCCGCCATTATTGTCGCGGGTCCGGACGGCAATCTATGGTTCGTGGACCAGGGCACGACGCCTGCGATCGGCCGGATCACGCCCACGGGCGTCATCACCGAATTCAACCAGGGCCTCAACCCGAATTCCTTTCTTCCCGGCATCACGACCGGGCCCGACGGCAATCTCTGGTTCACGGTTGGCGCGCCTGCCCCAACCGCCATCGGCCGGATCACGCCCACGGGCGTCATCACTCAATTCGCGCAGGGGCGCCTTCGCCAACCGGGAAGCATCGCGGCGGGTGCCGACGGCACCCTCTGGTTTTCGGACGGTACCTTTTTCGGACACGTCGTTCCCTCGACTGGCGTCGTCACGGATATCGAGCCACCCACCGGCATGGCCTTCATGAGACTCGCGGCCGGTCCCGACGGCAATATTTGGTTCACGGGCGTCACCCTGCCCGCCCAGCAGGGCCTGCTCGGCTCGATCGATTCGACCGGCGCTATCACCACCTTCTCCCAAGGCCTCAATGCCGGCAGCTTCCCCAATGCATTGGCGGCAGGCCCGGATGGCAATCTTTGGTTCACGGACGGCGGGCCGACCAAGTCGATTGGCCGGATGACCACCGCAGGCACGATTACCGAATTCCCGCAGGACCCTGGCCTCAACACTCCCGTCGGCATCGCCGCCGGCCCGACCAATGCCCTATGGCTCGCAGACACGAACGCCCACGCCATCGGCCGCCTGACGCTGCCGACCGATGTCGTGACCGCAGGCGTCAGCGGCAGTGGCGAGGTGACGAGCCTGCCCGCGGGGATCGCCTGCGGCAACGGCAACCAGTCGTGCAGCGCCGGCTTCGCCGATTCGACGCCCGTGACGTTGATCGCCGCCCCCGCCGCAGGCTTCGACTTCGCCGGCTGGAGCGGCGGCGCCTGCAGCGGCACCGGACCCTGTACCGTGAGCCTCAGTGCCGACACGAACGTCGGCGCCAATTTCGTCGCCCACGGCACGAGCGGCGTCGCCTTGGTCTCGGCCGTGCTGCCGAGCAGCCGATCGGTCCAGGCCGGCACAACCGCCACGGCGTTCGGCACCGTGATCAATACCAGCGCCGACACCACCGCGACCGGGTGCACCGTCCAGGCCGAAACCGACGTCACGACCGGCTTCTACTTTCAGGTGACGGATCCCGCGACCAACCGGCCGGTCGGCCCCGTCAATCCCTCGATCACACTGCCACCGGGCGGCGCACAAAGCGTCATCCTCAGCCTGACGCCCAGCGCCTCCTTCGCGCCGACGGCGGTCGCCTTCAACTTCTCCTGCGCGAATGCGCCGAGTGCGGTTAGCAACTTCGGCCTCAACACGCTGCTGCTGTCGGCTTCGTCGGCGCCGGCGGCCGATGTCGTGGCGCTCGCGGCGACCACCACCAACGATGGGATCGTCGACATCCCCGGTGCCAATGGCATCGGGGCCTTTGCCGTCGCCACCATCAATCTTGGCGCCCCGGCCGTGATCAACGCCTCGGCCAATACCGGCACCGCCGATCTTCCCGTGACAATCACCATCTGCGAAACCGTGCCGGCCACCGGCCAATGCCTGGCACCGCCCACCGCCAGCGTCAACACGTCGATCGCTACCAACGCCACGCCAACCTTCGCGATCTTTGTCCAGGGCAGCGCCAGCGTGCCGTTCCAGCCGGCCATGAACCGCGTCTTCGTTCAGTTCAAGGATGCCGGCAACGCGGTTCGAGGCTCGACCAGCGTTGCGGTGAGGACCCAGTAGGGACAGCGAAAGCCTGGGACGAAATCCGATCCGGCGTGATCGGTTTTCGTCCTCAGACGCCCGGCGGGTAGCAGGAGACCTCGACCAGGTTCTGGTCCGGGTCGCGGAAATAGATCGACTGCATCGGCCCGAGCGCACCCGGCCGCTCGACCGGCCCCAGCTCGACCGCAACCCCGGCCGCGGCCAGCCGCTCCTGGATCGCCGCGAGCGGCACGGTCGAGATCAGGCAGAAATCGCCCGAGCCCGGCGTCGGATTGAGCGCGCGCGGCGACCATTCCCGGCCATGGGCGTGCAGGTTGATCTTGTTGCGTCCGAACTGGATGGCGCAGCGCGAACCTGGCCCCCTGACCACCGTCGCGCCGATCGCCGCCTCATAGAAGGCGCAGGTCGCCTCGACGTCGGCGACCGTCAGCACGAAATGGTCGATCCGATCGATCGGCCCGCCCTCGAGCTTGCGGGTCCCGGCCCGCGCCCGCCCGTCGTGCGGGCCGAGCGGCCGCGCCGGCGCGTCGATCCACGCATCCTTACGCCGCGCCTGCTCCTCGGGATTGAGCGGATAGCGAATCAGGTTCTCGGCCTTGGCCGGTTCGCCGACGACCAGCAGGCGCACGTCCCGGTCGGTATTGTTGAGGAAGGTGTGGGCCTGCCCGGTCCCGGCGGGAAACGCGACCCCGTCGCCTGGCCCGAGCGGATGGAGCACGCCGTCGAGCCAGACATCGGGATGTCCCTCGATCACATAGACAAACTCCTCCTCGGCACTTTCGGCGTGCGGGAAGGAGGTGCGCCGCCCGGGCGGCACCAGTTCGTGATGGATGCCGAGCCGGGTCAGCCCCATGCTGCGGGCAAACGGACTGCCGATGCTCAGCAGCTCGTCGCTGGTGGGATAATGGGAATCATCGGGTTTCTGGATGTCCCGATAATGGCGGATGCAGGAAGGGCGCTCGGTCATGCCCGAATGATCGCGCGGAAGCGCGGCCTTGCCAAGCGCCGGAACGGAAAGATTCGGCAGGAAGGCTGTCGGCCTCCCGACACAGAACGGCCGATTACCTCGTAATTCTAGTGACATGGCACGAACACGCCCTATGCTCGCCGCGGTGTAGCCCGAGCAACAAAAAAAGTCGGAACGACCATGATGGCTCATGCAGCAGGCGCCCCGCCCTTTGAGGAATATCTGAGCAAAATCGATGCGATCGATGGATGGCTCAGCAACGGGACCGCCCGGATCTCCCACGCGGTGATGCTCGAGCAAAGCCGGCGGGACATTCACGGCAACATCTGCGAGATCGGCGTCCACCATGGCCGCTATTTCATCGCGCTGGCGATCGGCCTGCGGTCGGGCGAACGGGGCATCGCGGTCGATCTGTTCGAGGCGCAGGAGGAGAATATCGACCGGTCCGGACTCGGCGATCGCGCGCAATTCGAAGCCAACGTGCGCCGCTTCCTCGACCCGGCGGCAATCCTCGCCATCCAAGGCAACTCGACCCGGATGAGCGCGGCGGACATCACCCGGCACGGGCCCGTGCGCTTCTTCTCGATCGACGGCGGCCATACGCAGGCGATCACCCTGAACGACCTGCGCATTGCGGAGGAAGCCATCTGCGCCGGCGGGGTCGTCGCCCTCGACGATATCCTGAGCAGCCATTGGTGCGGCGTGATCAGCGGGCTCGCCGACTACAAGCATCACGGCGGCACGCTCGCCGCCTTCGCGCTCGTCCCGAACAAGCTGCTGCTGTGCAAGAGCGGCGACGTGGCCCGTTATCGCGCCTTCATGACCGCGAGCTTCGGCTCGTGCCTTGAAAAGTCCGGGGTCGAGATGATGGGCGATGTCGTCGATGTGTTCGGCGAACCAAGCCCGCCGCCGCACGCGGCAGCGGCGCCGTCGAGCATGCCCGACGACACCGAACGGCTGAAACGGGAGCTCGAAGCGCTGCAGGTCAGGCTCGACCGCGTCCTCTCGTCCCGGCGCTATCGGCTCGGCACCGCGATCGCCAACGCCTACAACCGGCTGCGGCTGTCCCGCTCAGCCTGACGAACAATCCCCGGCAAGAAAAAAGGGCCTCCGGTTGCCCGCAGACCCTTCGTCAGATTACTTCGGTGGTCGGGCAAGCGGGATTCGAACCCACGACCCCCAGTCCCCCAGACTGATGCGCTACCAGACTGCGCTATTGCCCGACTCAACCGAAGCAGCCGGCCGACCTTCGATCGACCGCACCGGGTAAGTGCCCGGCGGGGCGGAATATAGGAGCCGCCGGGTGGTGGATGCAACCAGCATCTTCTCGCCGGCTCGCCGGACCGGTATGCAGAAGGGAAATGCGCGGAAGTTGGAGTGGCGGCGTGAAGGACATCTCTCTGGCCGTAGCGGCGTCACTGTTCCTGGTGGTCTGGGAGCTGGCGTTCCAGATCGCCATTGCCGTCGGCCATTGGCAGCCGACCGAACTGGCGCTTTATGCCGGCGACAAGCTGGGCTTCGCCCTGCTGCTGGCTCTGCTGCTCACCCTGGCCCGGCGCTGGCGGCGAAGCGGCTTCGCCGGCCCCCTCGCCTTCTCCCGCTGGTGGATGCTCTGGCCGATCTGGCTCGATGCGCTGGTGCCGCTCACGCAAGGGCTGGCCGAGGACGGCCCGCTCTATCTGGCCGGCTGGGGCGCCGTCAGCGCGGCCGTGGGCTTCGGCGAGGAGGGACTATTCCGCGGCATCGTCATGAGCAGCCTCGGGCTCGACCGGCCACGCCGCGCGATTCTGCTCTCGTCCCTGATGTTCGGCGCGATCCATCTGGCCGGTCTCTTGTCGCCGATCGACTTTCGGCTGGTCCTGGCCCAGGCGGCGAGCGTAGTCGGCCTGGGTGTGATCCTGGGCGCGGTCAGGATCCGCACGGCGTCGATCTGGCCGTGCGTGATCGTCCATACGGTGCTGGATTTCTGCGGCATCGCCGCCGGCGGCGGCGTGGTCGAGGCCATGCAATATTCCGACGAGGCGTTCTATTCCATGCTCGGCGCCGGCGGCGTGGCGCTAGCCTGGGGCCTCGTCCTGTGCTGGCGCCTGCCGTCGCCGGGAACGGCGCTGCCGCGCCCGGTCACGGCATGACGGTCAGCGCGGTTTCAACAGGGCCCTGAGCGCCTCGAGCTCGACCAGGAGATCGCCCAGAACCTCGCGCGTGGTGGCGTCGAGCGCGCGCCGGCGGGTGGGCGATTTGGAGGTGGGTTCCGGCACCGGCAGCTCGGCGTCGAGCTCCTCGAGACCGAGCGGCAGCGCCATCTCCTCGTAGGCCGGCATCGCACCGCCCTTCAGCGCGCCTTCGCGCAGCAGCCGTTGCACCCCCTTGATGGTGTATCCCTCCTGATAGAGCAGCTTGGCGACCTTGCGCAGCAGCTCGACGTCCTCGGGGCGATAATAGCGCCGGCCGCCGCCACGCTTCAGCGGGCGGATCTGAGGAAACTTGGTCTCCCAGAAGCGCAGCACATGCTGCGGCACGTCGAGCTCGTCGGCGACCTCGCTGATCGTCCGGAAGGCGGTTGCCGACTTGGCCGCCCGGCGCGCCGGCTCTTCGCCATCGGTGCGCACGGGGTCCGACATGCCACTCAGCCCTTCCGGCCGGGCTTGCTGCCGGCCTTGCCGAGCGTGGTGTTGATCTGATCCTTGAGGACGTGGCTCGCCCGGAACACCAGCACCTGGCGCGGTTCGATTGGCACTTCCTCGCCGGTCTTCGGATTGCGTCCGACCCGTTCGCCCTTCTGGCGGACGGCAAAGCTGCCGAACGAAGAAATCTTGACCATCTCGCCGCGCGACAGCGCGTCCGAGATCTCGCCTAGCACGGTTTCGACCAGGTCGGCCGACTCATTACGCGACAGGCCGACTTCCTGATAGACGGCTTCGCTCAGCTGGGCACGTGTGACGGTACCGCCGGTCATGGCTCAAGCCCTCCAGACGTTGTCCGAAGTCCAAGCCTAATGACGAAACCGTGCAACGTCAAAGGTATAGCGGTGCTTTTTTACGGATCGGCGGCATACCGCCGGCGTCACCAGCGGATCAGCGCCGAGCCCCAGGTGAAGCCGCCGCCCATCGCCTCGAGCAGCACCAGCTCGCCGCGCTTGATGCGGCCGTCGTTCACCGCCTCGGCCAGTGCCAGCGGGATCGACGCGGCCGAGGTGTTGGCATGGCGATCGACCGTCACGACCACATGGCTCGGGTCGAGGCCGAGCTTCTTGCCGACGCCGTCGATGATGCGCTTGTTGGCCTGGTGCGGCACCAGCCAGTCGATGTCGCGTGCCGTGAGCTTCTGCGCCGCCAATGCCTCGTCGACCACCTCGGCCAGCCGCTGCACGGCATGGACGAAGACCTTGCGGCCCTCCATGCGCAGATGCCCAACCGTGCCGGTCGTAGACGGGCCGCCGTCGACATAGAGCAGATCGTAATTGTCGCCGTCGGAATGGAGATGGGTCGACAGGATGCCGCGCTCTCGGCCCGCCTCGGCCCGGAGCACGACCGCGCCAGCCCCGTCGCCGAACAGCACGCAGGTCTGACGATCGTTCCAATCGAGCAGGCGCGAGAAGGTCTCTGCGCCGATCACCACGGCGGTCTTGACCTGGCCGGCCTTGATGAAATTGTCGGCGACGCTCAGCGCATAAACGAAGCCCGAGCAGACCGCGTGGACGTCGAAGGCGAAGCCGCGGGTCATGCCCAGCTTGTGCTGCACCTTGGTCGCGGTCGCGGGAAAGGTATTGTCGGGGGTCGCGGTCGCGACGATGACCAGGTCGATCTCGTCGATCGTGATGCCGGCATGGGCGATCGCCTGCCGCGCGGCGGCGAGCGCCAGATCGGACGTGAACTCGCCTTCGGCGGCGACATGACGCTGCCGGATGCCGGTCCGCTGAATGATCCATTCGTCCGAAGTGTCGACTCGAGTCGCCAGCTCTTCGTTGGTGACGATGCGCGACGGCAGATAGGAGCCGCAACCAAGAACGACAGAACGCACGGACATGATCTCTCGAGTTAGACGATCGCGGTCTGCGGTGGTGACAGCGGCCCGCGCAATACGGCCAGTTCTTCACGGATCTGATCGAGGAAGCCGTTGACCTGCAGGTCAACCGCCACGCCGATCGCATTGGCGAAGCCGATCGCGTCGGACCCGCCATGGCTCTTGACCACGATACCGTTGAGGCCGAGCAGCATGGCGCCATTGTAACGCCGCGGATCGAGCCGATCGCGCATTTTATTCAGCGCGGGTCGGGCGAACAGATAACCGATCTGGGCAAGGAGCGAACTTTTGAACGCCGAGCGCGTGAAGTTCGAGAAGAGCTTGACCACGCCCTCCATCGCCTTCAACGCGATATTGCCGCTGAACCCGTCGGTCACGATGACGTCGACCGTGCCGGCCGCAATGTCGTTGCCCTCGACGAAGCCATGATAGGTGATGCCGGGAATGCCGGCCTTGAGGCGAACTGCCGCCTCGCGCACCGCGTCATTGCCCTTCATCTCTTCGGAGCCGACGTTCAGCAGGCCGACGGTCGGCTTGACCAGGCCCAGAACGGCGCGCGCGAACGCGTCGCCCATCAGTGCGAACTGGACGAGATTCTCGGCATCGCATTCGATGTTGGCGCCGAGGTCGAGCAGTACGGTCTCGCCGCGCATGGTCGGCAGGAACTGGGCGATCGCCGGGCGCTCGATGCCCGGCAATGTCTTCAGCACCATCTTGGCCATGACCATCAGCGCGCCGGTATTGCCGGCGGAGACGATGCAATCGGCCTTGCCTTCGGCAACCGCGTCGATCGCCAGCCGCATGCTCGACCGCCGGCCGGCGCGAAGCGCCGCCGCCGGCTTCGCTTCGCCTGTGATGACGTCTTCCGCATGCATCACGGTCGATGCCGCCTTCACTCGCGGCAGCTTTTCGAGCAGCGGATTGATCCGCTGTTCGTCACCGTAGAGCAGGAAACGGACCTGTGGAAACCGCACCAAGGCGATCTCAGCGCCCTTCAACACCATGTCCGGCGCTTGATCGCCGCCCATGACGTCCAGGGCGATGGTGAGTTCCTTGCTCAAGACTGGAAGACCGGCCTCAAGCCCGATCAGACCGCTTCGGCAGCGGTGACTTCACGACCGTCGTACTGGCCGCAGGAGCCGCAGACGTGGTGCGGGCGCTTCAGCTCACCGCAGTTGGAGCACTCGGCATAGCTGCTCGGCGCCAGCGCGTCGTGCGAGCGACGCATGTTGCGACGCGACTTGGAGGTCTTTTTCTTCGGAACGGCCATCGTAACGAACTCGTAAAGTTGAGGGCACCGCCGGACGGCCGGCGGTATCTATACAAAAACGCCTGGTCCCGCAACCGCGGAAACGTCAGCTCTGCTTTTTGAGCGCCGCCAGGGCGTCAAAGGGATTTCGTCGCGCCATCGGGGCACCGGCTTCGTCGCCTTCGACCAGACCGGCGTTCGTCGATGCGCTCGAAGACTGGGCGCCCACAGCCCTAGGATAAGGATCCATGGCGACCGACAATTGTTGCGCGACCGCCTCCCCAATGTCAATCGAGTCACCTATGAGCGGCTCGATGATCTCATCTTCCGGATTGTCTAGGGCCATCTGATCGGCGGTGGCCTCGTCGATGTCCGGACGGAAAATCAGCGTGAAGCGGTCGGTGACCTTGGCCGGCACCGGATCGGTGGTGACGACGCATGCCTGGACCAGATCGGCCTCAATCTCGCCGTCGAAGCGGACGGCATCGCCGGGTTCGCGCTTCAGCACCACGGTCGCCTCGAACCGGTCGAGCGAGATGAGATCGAACCGGCGTGCGAGTGCCGCCCGCTCGCCCTCGTTCGCGACCAGCCGATAGCTCGCCGGCTTCGAGCCCAACCGCGCGGTCGAGATCGGGTGCGAAAATTCCGGCGCCGGTTCGGGCGCGGATGGCGTGTGGTCGGCGGCAGGCATGGCGCGCTCTCGGCATCGGCTTTGACGAATAAGCCCTATAGATCGTGCTTCATGGCCGCCGCGTCGAGAGGAATCCTCGCAGGGGCCTCATGCGGCAGACCGCCGCCCGCGATCAGTGCCGGGATCAGAGATCGCCGAAGGCGACCGTGCCGGCCACGATCGCGGCCGCATCCTGACCGGCAAGCAGCACCATCTGGCGCTTCATATAGGCCGCCATGAAGGCCAGATCTGCCTCGCGCGGCTCGACCGTGCCGTAGAGATTACGGCGAAGCGCGTCGATCAGATCGCCGGTGCCGGCCAAGCCGTCCTGATAGGCCCGGGTGCGGCCCGCGAAGCCCTCGGCCATGCGCTTCACCTGCTTGCCGACCGACAGGTCGCCCGTTCCCATCTCGCGCAGGGCCCGGTCCATGTCCCCGAACAGCACGTCGTAGAGCGCCTGGCCGAACTTCTGCGCCTCGGGCAGGCCCCGGAGGCGATGCAGCACCAGGAAGGCATGCAGGATGATCATTTCGAATCGGCCGTCGAGCGTGTCGGGCACGCCATGCTCGGCATAGAACGGCACGAGCCGGGCCTGGTCCACGGCGGATCGATGGACGGCGGCGGCGGCGATCTTCTCGGGCGGATGGCCGAACAGGCGGGCGAAAGCCATGGGACCTCGGATTTCATGCACGATAGGACGTTTGGGCCTATCGCGGGAATTGACAGGTGGGCACCGGAACGGGCACCTATTGCCGCAAATGGGTGCCGATATACAGAACTTCATTCGCCGCCGCCGTCACGCATCGCGTGGGGTCTGGCTTGCATTGGCCGCAGTCGCGCCGCTGACGCTGGCCGCCTGCAGTCCGCCCGTGGAGCTGCGCGGCAACCTGCCCGATCCCGCGTCGGTCGCCCAGATCGTTCCGGGCAAGACCACCAAGGCGGAAGTCACGCGCCTCATGGGCTCGCCTTCGAACATCAGCACGTTCGATACCGGTACCTGGTACTATATCGCCCGTCGCTCGGTGCGCGATGCGCTGTCCGAACCCGAGCTGACCGGCCAGACCGTCTATGTCGTCAAGTTCGACGATTCCGGCGTGGTCAAGTCGTTCCAGCAGCAGGATAACAACGACACCGACGTCGCGATGATTTCGCGGACGACACCGGCGTCGGGCAAGGAGTTGTCGATCATCGAGCAGCTGCTCGGCAATTTCGGCAAGTTCACCGGCAGCGACGAAAAGAAGAAGACCGGCGGCTAAACACCCGGGCCCTAGCAGGATCCGGTACAGCAGCCTTCAAATCCGCCGGCGCGGGAGCGCCGGCGCTGCTGTCGCTTGAGCGCGACGGCCTCGTGCCGCAGATTGGCGACGTCGCCATGCCCTCGAGGAGTCTTCAATGGCGCTTCCCCATCCAGGCACGCTGATCGTGACCGGCGCCAGCCGCGGCATCGGCGCCGCGGTGGCCGTGCTCGCGGGTCGGGCCGGCTGGCGGGTCGCGGTCAATTACGCACGCGACCGCGCGGCGGCGCTGGCGGTGGTCGACACGATTCGCGCAGCTGGCGGCATGGCCGAGGCGATCCAGGGCGACGTCAGCCGCGAGGTGGATATCCTCAATCTGTTCCGGACGGCGGAGACGACACTCGGCCCGCTCGGCGGCCTGGTCAATAATGCCGGCATCACCGGCGGCTTCGCCCGGGTCGACGAATTGGGCGCCGAGCCGCTCGCCCAGGTTCTGGCGCTCAACATCGCGGGCAGCATGCTGTGCGCGCGGGAGGCGGTGCGTCGGCTCTCGACCCGCCACGGCGGAGCTGGCGGCGCCATCGTCAACATCTCCTCGCTCGCCGCCCGCACCGGAGGCGCCGGCGAGTGGGTGCATTATGCGGCGACCAAGGGCGCCATCGACAGCTTCACCATCGGCCTCGCCCGCGAGGTCGCCGACGAGGGGATCCGCGTCAATGCCGTGGCGCCCGGCCTGATCGAGACCGATCTGCACGCAGCCAGCGGCGCGCCCGACCGGCCGCAGCGCATGGCCGCTTCGATTCCGATGAAGCGCGCGGGCACGGCAACCGAAGTGGCCGAGGGCGTCGTCTGGCTGCTTTCGCCCGCGGCCTCCTATACGACTGGCACGATCCTGGAGATCGGCGGCGGACGGTAGCCCGCCCCGACGGCTCAGATCACGTCGATGGTCGGGAATGCCGGCTCCCCGGTGATGCAGTCCCACAGATAGATCGCGAGTCCCGGATCGCCGGTCCAGAGCGAATGGCGCCCCTGCCCGAACGTGGTGCGCGCGTCGCGGACCTGGTCGATCGCCGCCATGGCGAACGCCCGCGCCCGCGTGAGCCACAGCGGATCGCCGGTCCGCCGGTGGAGCTTCAGGAACGCGTAGCCGTTGCCGCCGGTGCCGTGGCACAGGTTCGAGCCCTTCAGCAGCGGCCCGGCATTCCAGGTCAGCTCGCCCCCTGCCAGCAGCAGCGCCTCGAAACCGGGCGTAGAGAACGGCGCGTCCGCGAAGGTCGTAACCATGCCAGGGGCGCCATGGCAATGCTGGCACAGCTTCGGCACGAGGCCGGTCGACGACGGCCAGTTCGCGCCCAGGTCCGAGCGCACCGCATGAGCGGCAAGGGTTCGTATGCCCGCGTCGGCGACCAGGGCCCGTTGGTCCGGATCGAGCCAGTCCCAGCCGCGCAGGAGCGGTACCATATGGCCCGCGAAACCATGGACGGGCCCGAGCCATCGCCCGCGCCGGCCGTAGAGATGCTGGGTCCAGATCGGCCCCTCGCCGGTCATCTCCACTTCCGCCAGCAGCCGCTCGGCCTGCGCCCGGAACAGCGTCCGGAATCGGGTGTCACCGGTCAGGGCGTCCATATGGATGCAGGCGAGCATCGATCCCGGCAGGCCCCACATGAGCTCGACGGTCGGCAGATCGTTGTTCGATGCCGCCAGGTCGTAGATGCGGTCGGCCAGGTCGGGGGCCGGTGCCAGGCGCATTTGGACGAGTCGGATGCCGAGATCGCCCATCAGCAGCGACGCATGGGCCGGATACGGGGTCTGGGCGTACCACAGGGCGTTTCGCTCGAGGACGACCGGCATCAGCGACGCCAGGTCCCGCCCGCCATCGATCGCGCCGACGCGGCGCAGCCGGTCCAGGACCCAGATCACCCCGGCCGCGCCGAAATACACCGACCCGTTACCGGCCGGCACATCGTCCAGCGGATGACCTGGCCACAGGCTCTCCTCGTCGAGCGCCGCCAGGGCATCCGCGGCGATTTCCCCGATCGCCGCAACGACCTCGGCCCGATCCCAGGCGCGGTATTCGGGCGAGAAATGACGTCCTGGTTCGAACATGCCGTCAGCCCTCCAGCGACAGCCAGCGGCTCTGCGGATACTGGTCGCCATCGACCCAGCCCCTGAGGCGTGGACTGACCACCATGACGATCGAGTTGAAGTAGCTCGGAATGCCGGGCAGGTCTTCCTCGATCAGGCGTTCGGCCTGCTCGTACAGCTCCCGGCGCCTGTCCTCGTCCATGGCGGTGGTGGCGGCCGTCAGCAGCTTGTCCACTTCGGGATTGGAATACTCGAAGTAATTGCCGAAGCCGCCGGTCTGGAAACGCGCCAGGAACAGGGAAGGATCGCGCAGCGACTCCGCCCAGCCCAGCACCGTCATCTGATCGTCGCCCCGCTTCACCCGCTGGAGATAGACCTGGAACTCCTCGGATTCCATCGTGGTCTCGACCCCGAGCGCGGTCTTCCACATCTGGGCCGCCGCCAGCAGTTCTGTCCTTACGTCCTCGTTCGTCGGGTAATTGACCTTCAGCTCGAACGGATGGTCGGGCCCGTAACCCGCTTCGGCATAGAGCTTGCGCGCCAGGGCGAGCCGCTGCTCCATCGTCATCCCGGCGTAGAACACCTGCTGGGGCGTATAGCCGGCGACCGTCGGCGGCACCCAGTTGTAGGCGATCTGCTGGCCGCGCGGCTGCAGCTTGTTGACCACGATTCCGGCGTCGAAGGTGAGTGCCAGCGCCTGGCGGAGCGGCTTGTTCGTGGCCAACTGACCAGAAGTCATGTTGAAGCCGAAATTATGGATCCGGTTGCCGAGCCCGATATGGAGCAGTGCCGGGTGATTGGCGCGAATGGTTGGGAGATCGCGACTCGGGACCACGGTGTAATCCAGTTCGCCGGCAAGGAAGCGCTTCAGCGCTACCCCCTCGTCATCCGCCGGCATGTCGTCGACTTCGTCGAGCTTGATCGACGCCCGGTCCCAGTAGGTCTCGCTGCGGGTCAGCACGATCCCGCCGTGTGGGACCCAGGATCGCAGGACGAACGGGCCGTTCGAAACCATATGGCCCGGCTGGGTCCATTCCCTGCCCCATTTCTCCAGGGTCGCCCGATGCACCGGATAGGTGTCACGCAAAGCGCAATGCATCAGGAACAGGGGCGTCGGCGCGCTCGTGACCGCGCGGAGCGTGTGGGCATCGACGGCCTCGACGCCCAGGGTTGCGGGATCCGTGACCTTGCCGTCGAGGATATCGCGGCCATGGGCCAATTCCGTGAGGGCATGGATGCTCGTCGCCGCCGTCGCCGGATCGACCCCACGCCGCCAGGCATAGACGAAGTCCTCCGCCGTCACCGGGTCGCCGTTGGACCAGCGGGCGTCCGGCCGCAAATGGAAGGTGTAGGTGACGCCGTCGGGCGCGCGCTCCCAGCGCTCCGCGACGCCGGCGACGACATTCCCGCCGGGATCCAGCCTGAGCAGCCCCTCGAACAGATCGGCCTCGATCGTACCGGCGACCGTGTTCGTGGTCTTGACCGGATCCAGGCTGTCCGGCTCGGCATCGAGCGGGCGATGGAGCACCTGGGCAGCGCTGACGGGAACCGGCAGGAGGCAAAGCAGGACTACGAGCAGGCGGGCGCGTCGATCCATGGTTTCTTATTGCTCCGGAAATTCAACCCCTGAGCGATCGTGGCACGGATCAGGCCTGTGGCGAAAGGGCGGCCGAGCCCGAAACAAAACGGCCTCCGGAGTCGCCCCCGGAGGCCGTGTTGCCAAAGCCGATGCTTAGTGGTGGGCAGCGGCCAGGATCGCCAGCAGCAGCAACGCCACGATGTTGATGATCTTGATCATCGGATTGACCGCCGGACCGGCCGTGTCCTTGTAGGGATCGCCGACCGTGTCGCCGGTCACCGCGGCCTTGTGGGCCTCCGAGCCCTTGCCGCCGTGGTGACCTTCTTCGATGTACTTCTTGGCATTGTCCCAAGCGCCGCCACCGGACGTCATCGAGATGGCGACGAACAGGCCGGTGACGATGGTGCCGAGCAGCATGGCGCCCAAGGCGCTGAACGCCTCGCTCCGCCCTGCGACCGAGGCGATCACGAAATAGAGCACGACCGGCGCCAGCACCGGCAGCAGCGAAGGCACCAGCATCTCGCCGATCGCGGCCTTGGTCAGCAGGTCGACGGCCTTGCCGTAATCGGGCTTGCCGGTCCCCTCCATGATGCCGGGGATCTCCTTGAACTGCCGGCGCACCTCGACCACGACCGAGCCCGCAGCGCGGCCGACGGCGGTCATGCCCATGCTGCCGAACAGGTAGGGCAGCAGGCCGCCGATGAACAGGCCGATCACGACATAGGGATTCTGGAGCGCGAAGCTGACCGTGAGGTCGGGGAAGTAGGTCTTCAGGTCTTCGGTATAGGCCGCAAACAGCACGAGCGAGGCGAGGCCGGCCGAGCCGATGGCATAGCCCTTGGTCACGGCCTTGGTCGTATTGCCGACCGCGTCGAGCGCGTCGGTCGTCTTGCGCACGTCCTTGGGCAGGTCCGACATCTCGGCGATGCCGCCGGCATTGTCGGTGACCGGACCGTAGGCGTCGAGCGCCACGATCATGCCGGCCAGGGACAGCATGGTCGTCGCCGCGAAGGCGATGCCGTAGAGGCCGGCCGTCACATAGGCGATGATGATGCCGGCCGAGATGACCAGCACCGGCAGCGCCGTCGATTC
>Ga0209166_10001379_pt1 | contig 20439 bp, 20 predicted proteins | sample Coa_R1_3_FD_187151 | JGI IMG/M metagenome (GOLD analysis project Ga0209166, IMG submission 187151) | Surface soil microbial communities from Centralia Pennsylvania, which are recovering from an underground coalmine fire - Coalmine... | ecosystem: Environmental > Terrestrial > Soil >... | reverse complement strand
GGCCGGATCTTCAATCAGGAAATCGACGAGCGCATCAATGGGGTCCTTGTTCCACAGCTTAGCGATCTCGGAAAGACGTTTGCCTTGCATGGGGAGGAGCTTGGGATTTTCGACAGCGCCGATCATCACTGCCTCGGGCCCAGGGATCTCCTGCCATTCGTTGTCCCAATCTTTCGAGGGAGTGAGCATGTCTTTGCGGATGCGCTGGCGGGTAGCGGGATCTTTGAGCCGCTCGACCAACTTTGCAGTGCCCCCGTCGTGTGCCCATGGCGGAACGAAGGCGGAGAAACCGTTGAACCATGCGGTGTAAGCGTAGGTGTCGGCGGAGACATCAGCGCCGGCGGCGCGGGCGGCGTTAATTTTGGCGACGATTTGCGGCATCTCGCCCCAGTTGTCTTTGCCGGCGACTTTGATGTGCCAGATTTCGACCGGAATGTGAGCCTCGCGGCCGATGCGTAGGGTTTCATCAATGGCCTCGAGCACGGCGCTGCCTTCGTTGCGCATGTGGGTAGCGTAGATTCCGCCAACCTTCCCGGCCTCGGTAGCGAGTGCGATCAGTTCATCAGTCTTCGCATAGGGCGCGGGCGGGTATTCGAGCGCGGTGGAGACGCCGACTGCGCCATCGTTCATGGCATCGCGCACCAGGGCCTTCATCTGCTCGAGTTGTTCAGCGGTGGGCTGTCTGTCATCGTCGCCCAGCACCATGCGGCGGACTTGCGTTGCGCCAACATAGCTGGCGAGATTGATGCCCATGCCCTGCTTTTCGAGCCGTGCGAAATATTGGCGGAAGGTGCGCCAGTCGGGAGTGATCTTGTAATAGTCGTATCCGGTTTTGTCAGCCTGAATGATGGCGTCGTTGAGGGGCGCGACCGATCCGCCCTCCCCGGTAATTTCCGAGGTGATGCCCTGGAAAATCTTCGACGGCAGGCGCGGGTCGACGAGGATGGTGAGTTCAGATTGGCCGAGCATGTCGATGAAGCCGGGAGCAACGACTTTGCCGGCGGCATCAATCGTGCGCTTGCGCGAGGCTGCCGAGAGATTGCCGATGGCGGCAATTTTGCCCTCGCGAATGCCGAGGTCTGCGGAGTACCACGGAGATCCGGTGCCGTCGATGATGTGGCCGTTAGTGATGACGAGGTCGAAGGCGGGCGCCTGGGCACGCATGCGAATGGGCACGGTGAGCAAGAGGAAGCTGGCTAGTAGTACGAGCAATCTGTTCGACATGAATCTCCCCATCATTTTCTTCGGGTCCCCGGGTCAGCGGGCGAGGACGCCCGCTGGACAGCCGCCGGGACGGCGGCGCTACGCTTCGTTCGTGATGCGATTACTCCTAGCAAAATCCATACTCCGAGTGCCAGCCATTCGTAAATCGTGAAGTGGCCGGGGACTTGTGGGATCAGCTTCATCAATGCCATTGCGATGGCGACTGCTAGCCCGAAAGCGGCGACGGCTAACTCGGTGAGCGAGAGCGACATCAGTTCAGGCCGGGAGCGCGCAAGAGCCAGGCAGGCGGCGCAGGTGGCTGCCCATCCGATGGCGCAGGCCACGGATCCGACTTCGGTGACGGGAACAAGAATCGCGTCTCCGAGGAGCATACAAAGCCCGGTGGCAATGCCGACGCAGAGAACCGCGACGGACGGAGTTTGAAATTGCGCGTGGATGATTCCGGCGCGCGGATGGACCATGCCGCGGCGTCCCAGGGCAAAGAACAGGCGGCTGGCTGCGACAAAATTTCCGTTGAAGCATTTGAAGAGCGAGAGCAACGCGGCCGCGAGAATGATATTGACGATCCACCGCGAGCCCAGCGCTTGCTGAAAGGCGACGGCGGTCATGAATTTCTCGCCGGTCAGTTGATGCCAGGGAGCGACGAATCCGACGGCCGCGACGATGCTGGCATAGAACAGGATGCCGATGAAGATCGCCATCCAGATCGCTCGAAAGAAGCCACGGGCACGGAAGTCAGGGCTGGCCTCTTCGGCCGCTTTGCCGACGGACTCGAAGCCGGTCATGAAATAGGGGACGATCTGAATCACCAGCAGAATCGAGACGAGCGGAGCGTGCGTGAATAACGGAGGAAAGTTAACGGGCGAGCCGCGGCTCACACCCAAACCTACGAAGATGACGAAGAGTGCGAGGGTGCCGAAGCTCGTCCAGTTCTGAAACGTCGCGCTGAGGCGGACGCCGCGATAGTTCAGGATCGTGAGCAGGGCGGTGAGGCCCAGTCCCACGACGAGATGCGGAAGGTAAACGGGGCGTCCCGCGACGCGATAAAGTTCGATTGAATCGAGACTGGGAAGAATATAGGCGGCGATGCGTCCGACCGCGACTGCCTCCCACGGGCACACGATGAAGTAGGCGAGAGTCATCATCCAGCCGGTAGCGAAACTGAGGGAGCGCGGAAAGACGGCAGAGGTGTAGGCAACTTCGCCCGCAGCGTCGGGCATGGCGACGACGAGTTTGCCGTAGACCCATCCGATGGGAAGCAGCAGCGCGCCGCCGATCACAAATCCGAGCACCGCGCCGAAGGCGCCACCGCGCAGCAGCCAGTCGTCCATGATGACGAGCCAGCCAACGCCCACCATGGTGCCCCATCCCAGAGTGAAATAGTCGGTGGCGCGCAGCTTGCGGGCGAGAGTGTTCACGGGGTCGCTAGTTGGCAGGGCGGCGCGAATTATAAAGCATTTGCACTGTGCTATGTTTGGCGATACCCCTGTCAGAGCGAAGAAAGAGATGAATCATGCCTCGATATGAATACCGCGATTTGCATCCCACGCCCGCGGCGGAGAAGGCGTTTTTGGAGTGGATCGAAAAGCTGGATGCGGAGTTCACGAACCGCGATCCCGCGCACCGCAGCGATGTGGTGTGCGAGGCGCTGCACCAGCTTTATTTGGGGCGGCCATCTGCGGGACCCGGCGGGCAGCCAGCCCAAAGAGTGCTGGAGCACTCGTTCGATCCGCGCAACGCGACGCTCGAGCCGGAATATTACGGCGACGTGGACGCAGCGAAATATGCGGAACGCAAGCCTCTGATCTGGTTCTGGATGATGTATGACCGCTCGCCCGTCGGACTGAATCACTGGCTGGGATATCGCGTGCGGGCCATGCTGGCGCGGCACATTTTCAAGCACTGCGGAAAGAACGTTAAGATTTTCCACGGCGTCGAGTTTTCGTTCGGCTACAACCTGACCGTCGAGGATAACTGCACCATCCACAAATACGTGCTGCTCGACGATCGCGGGGAGATCATCATTCATGAAGGCTGCTCGATATCCGATTACGCCAATGTGTATTCGCATGCGCACGACCTGAACGATGGAATGCTCGTGGACAATCACAAAACGGAGATCGGGCCGCAGGCGCGGGTGACATATCATGCGACCGTGCTCAGCGGCGTGAGAGTGGGCGAGCACGGGATTGTGGGCTCGATGGGAGTGGCTTCGAAGGAGGTGTCGCCGTATCACATTGTGGGAGGGATTCCGGCCAAGCCGATCAAAGTGAAATCGATTGCCCCAGAGGAGTTGCAGAGAGCGCTGGAGAGGAAGTGATCTCGGCTTCCGGAGCTGGCTTTCGGCTTTCGGCTTCCGGCATCCGGACATGCGTTATAGATGCGATTTCCCAAAGCCGAGAGCCGGAAGCCGGATGCCCGCCCTGCATGGTAGTATCGAATTCAACCCTGCATGACACTTCAACTTTGGATTAGCCCGGATAGCCCTGCATTGCCGGCTCTGTCGAGCATAGGGCTTCAGAGGACAGGGCTTCACAGAAAATGACCGCATCTCCGAAAACGCGCAAACGTGTGCTCAGCGGGATGCGTCCGACCGGGAAGCTGCACCTCGGCAATTATGTGGGCGCGCTGCAGAACTGGGTAGGCATGCAGGATCAGTATGAATGCTATTTCTGCGTGGTCGACTGGCATGCGCTGACTACGGATTACGCGGACACGTCGCGGGTGAAGGAAAATTCGCTGGAAGTAGCGTTTGACTGGCTGGCGGCGGGGCTTGATCCGGAAAAATCGGTGCTGTTTCTGCAGTCGCATGTTCCGGCGCATGCTGAGTTGCACTTGCTGTTGTCGATGATTACGCCGCTGGGCTGGCTGGAACGCGTGCCTACCTACAAAGAGCAGCGCGAGAATATCAAGGACAAAGATCTGGGGACGTACGGGTTTCTGGGATATCCGGTGCTGCAGGCGGCTGACATTCTGGTTTATAAGGCCGACTGCGTACCGGTGGGCGAAGATCAAGTGGCGCATGTGGAGCTGACGCGGGAAATTGCGCGGCGGTTCAACAGCTTCTATGGCGGGACGAATGCAGTGTTTCCTGAGCCGCAAACACTGGTCACGCTGGCTGCGAAGTTGCCCGGGACCGATGGGCGCAAGATGTCGAAGTCGTATGGCAACACGATCATGCTGGCCGATCCGGAACCGGTAGTGCGGCAGAAGCTGAAGACGATGGTGACCGATCCGGCGCGGGTGCGGCGGTCGGATCCGGGGAATCCGGATGTGTGTCCCGTGGGCGATTTGCACAAAATCTTCAGCAGCAAAGAGACGATGGCCAAGGTGTATGAAGGCTGCCGCTCGGCGGGGATTGGATGCATCGAGTGCAAGTCATGGGCCGCGGATGCGCTGGTACAGTTGTTGAATCCGATGCAGGAGCGGCGGAAGAAATTTGAGGAGAATCCGCGGCTGGCCTGGGATATTCTGGAGGCAGGATCGGAACGCGCCCGCCAGGTCACCGGTGAGACCATGAAACGCGTGCGCGACGCGATGGGAATGTCGCTCGAGTACGAAGCGCCGGCTCAAGCGAAAGTTAAAGTTTGAAGAGTCAAAATCCCCACCCGGTCGCGAAAAGCGCGGTAAGGCTGGGGACTTGGATTGCGATGAGCGAAGAAGCAAAAATCGTTGGCAGGGACGATGCGGCGGCGGTCCCCGCTTTTGTCGCGGGTCCCTCTGCACCCAAGTCCAAGGATGCGTCCAAAAAAGAAGAGAGCGACTTCCCTTTTGCGGTTGCGGTAGGCAACGTTTATGAAGGGCCTCTCGATCTGCTGCTGGATCTGATCCGCAAGCAGGACATCGACATCTACGACATTCCGATCGCAAAGATCACGGCGCAGTATCTGACGTACGTGGAAAAGATTCGCGAGCTGGATGTGAACGTTGCGGCTGAATTTATCTACATGGCAGCGGTGCTGATTCACATCAAATCGAAAATGCTGCTGCCGCGGGATCCGCTCGCAACGGCGGAGGAGGAGGAAGATCCGCGCAGCGAACTGGTCAACCGGCTGTTGGAGCATGAGAAGTTCAAATCGGCGGCGCAGATGCTTTTGCAGAAGCAGCAGATTGAAGATGCGGTGCTTTCGAATCCGTCGCTGAAAGAATTCATGGAAGCCGAGGGCGCCGAGCCCGAGATCGCGGCCGACGTCATCGACCTGGTGAAAACTTTTCAGCAAGTGCTGGAGCGGGTGCGCACACGTCCGGTGTTGAATGTGGACGAAGAGACGGTCACCGTCGGACAGATGATCGATTATTTGCGGCGGCGGCTGTCGCTGGAAGACCGGCCCATCCGGCTGAAGCAGATTTTGATGCGGGTATCGTCGCGGCAGGCGCTGGTGTGCATGTTCCTGGCGCTGCTCGAACTGGTGCGACTGCAGGCCATCCAGGTGCGGCAGGAGAAATTATTCGGCGAGATCGCCATCCGCAAGCACACTCATTTTGAAGAAGTGATGAATGAGCGGGCGGCGGTGCGCGACGATTGGAGATGAAGAACAAGTGGCCAGTGGTCAGCGACCAGTGGCCAGCCTCGCGGACTAGCCACTGATCACTATGTCTTTAAAAGCTCAACTCGAAGCTATTATTTACGCGGCGGAGACACCGATTACGCTGGAGCAGATGACTTCTCTGGTGAAAGATACGGTCATCGCCGAAGGAACATCGGACGACGCGGAGATCAAGTCGCGCGTGCGCTCGCGACTGGAAGAACTGGTGGGCGAATATGGCACGCCCGACCACGGCATCGAGATTCGCCAGGTGGCGGGCGGATACCGCATGTCCACGAAACCGGAACAGCATGAGGTGGTGCGCGCGTTCGCCAAGAGTTTGAAGCCGCCCATCCGGTTGTCGCTGCCGGCGCTCGAAACCTTGGCCGTCATCGCCTACAAGCAGCCGGTCACGGTGCCGGAGATTAACGAGATTCGCGGCGTGGATTCCGGAGGCGTGATCGGGACTCTGCTCGACCGCAAGCTGATTACCACATCGGGGCGCAAGCAGGTGATTGGGCGTCCGATTCTTTACAAGACCACAAAAGAATTCCTGATGCGGTTTGGGTTGAAAGACGTGAACGAATTGCCCAGCATGGAGGAGTTCGAAAAGCTGGTGGCGGAATCGTTTCAGGCCGAGTTGATTCCGGCGGAGAGCGCGGCCGAGGGCGAGAGTGCGCCGGCGGCGCAAAGCGAGCGATCACCCGAAGCCGAATCAATGAGCGAGAGCGTTTCAGAAGCGGAGAAAGCCGGCTGACGAACTGGTTTAGAAGAAACACCACAGGGGCTGAAGCCCGAAAAAAATAAGCCCCCTTAACGCGGCCCTAAAGGGCCGCTCTTCCACGTCACACGTCCACGTCATATGTCCAGCATATATGCACAGCCTATATGCACGGCATATATGCGCACCGCATTGCGCACGACATGTAGGCACGGTTTCAATTAACATACCCTCGAATAACATGGCGCTCGAACGGCTGCAAAAAATCATCGCTGCTGCTGGAATCGCTTCGCGGCGCAAGGCCGAGGAGTTGATTACGTCCGGTCATGTGCAGGTCAATGGAACGGTGATCACGGAACTGGGCAGCAAGGCCGATCCTGAGACCGATCATGTGCGGGTGAATGGGAAGCTGCTGCAGGGCGAGCAACGGCACGTTTATTTGCTACTCAACAAGCCCAAGGGATACGTCACCACGGTCAGCGATCCCGAGAAGAGACCCACCGTGATGAACCTGCTTCGCGGCGTAAAGGGGCGGGTGTATCCGGTAGGACGGCTCGACTACGCCAGCGAAGGCCTGCTGGTCATGACCAACGACGGCGATCTGGCGAATCGACTCATGAAAGCAGCGTCGCACGTCCCCAAGACTTATGTCGTGAAGGTGGCGGGCGTCCCCAAAGAAGACGCGATTGCCAAGCTGCGGGCGGGAGTTTCCATTGCTACCGACGACGGGAAACGCGTCGGGACCGCGCCAGCCGCGGTGCGAGTCGTCAAGGAAGCTGCGAATCCGTGGTATGAGATTACTCTGATCGAGGGCCGGAACCGGCAAATCCGGCGTATGTTTGAGGCGGTTGGCCATCACGTGGAGAAGATTAAACGGGTGCGCTACGGCCCACTGACCCTGGATGTGCCTCCGGGAGAATTTCGTTCGCTGACGCTGCGGGAAGTGGAGCGGCTGAAATCGGCGACCAAGGTCGGCAGCGTGAAAAAGTCCGCGAGATAGATCTGCGAATTCCCACCTCTCTCTAAGAGGTGGGGACTGGGCTCGACTCTATGAGCCGATTTTTTGATCTGGTTTCGAAACCGGTGCGCGACATGGGCAATTACTTGCCGCCCAGGCCAGTGCCGCCCCCGGATTCACAGTCTCCGCGGCTCATCCGGTTGGATTCCAACGAAAATCCCTTTGGGCCTTCGCCGCGTGCGCTGGAGGCCATGCGGGTGGCGATCACTGGCGTCAACTCTTATCCGCAAGACGAATGCACGGAACTGCGGCGTAAGTTGGCTGCGCATCACGGGCTTCCTCCGGAACAGGTTCTTGTAACCGCGGGCTCGACTGCCTTGCTCGCGCTCCTGTGCCAGACATTGCTTGCGCCGGGATTGAATGCCGTGACCAGCGAGCGATCATTCGTTGTTTACGGGATGGCGGTGCACGCGGCGGGAGGCCAGTTCATCGAGGTTCCGATGCGCGATGATACCTTCGATCTGGCCGCGATTCTCGATTCCATTAACGAGCACACGCGCATCGTGTTCGTGGCGAATCCGAATAATCCTACTGGAACGCTGCGTGATGCAGCGGCGATCGACCGGTTTGTGGCGGAGGTTCCCGGCCACGTGGTGGTGGTTCTGGATGAGGCGTACTACGAGTATGCCGCGCATTTTGCGGAGCGGCGCAAAGTGGAATATTCGCGCTCGCTCGATTACGTGCGGCGTGGTGCGGGCGTGGTGTTGCTGAGAACGTTTTCGAAGGTGCATGGGCTGGCAGGGCTGCGCGTGGGATACGGGCTCGGGCCTGCGGAACTGCTGGCTTATTGCGCGCGGATGCGGAGCACATTTTCGGTTTCGTCGATGGCGCAGGCGGCGGCTTTCGCGGCGCTGGACGATGCTGCCCACATCGAGCGCACGGTTTCGAACAATTCCGAGCAGGCGCAGATCTTGGGCGTGGGATTATCGGAATTGGGGTATCGCGTCGTTCCGACATGGGCCAATTTTCTTTACTGCGACTTGGGTGAAGACGCGGCCGCAATGGCCGAGCGGCTGCGAGGCGAAGGGATCAGCGTGCGCCCGTTGGGCGGATGGGGCGCCCCAACTTGCATACGGGTGAGTATTGGAACCCCGGAGCAGAATGCGGCATTTTTGAACGCGATGCAGCGAGTCAGTGGGACAGGTGCCAGGGCAGTGGCGGAGAGCCAGCCACGTTAGGAGTGTAGTACTCGGTACTCGGTACTCAGTACTCGGTGCTCGGTGCTCAACATTCAATCAGGATGCTGGAAGGCGGGCTGCGCCGTACAGGCCGGCATCGCTGCCCAGCAGGGCCTGGGTGATGATCGTTTTCTTGCGGGTATAGTTGGCGATTTGAGCGGAGGCACCCTCTTTGGGACCCACCGGCTCATCGGGAGCGGACGCGGCGTACACCAGCGAACGTTCGCGCAACTCGGCGAACATCTTGGGGGCGAAAGCATCCCAGGCGCTGACCACACCTCCGCCGATCACGAACATGTCGAGGTCGAGAATGTTGACGAGATCGGCCATCAGAATGCCTAGCGCCTGGCCGAAGCGCTGGAAGATGCGTTGGGCGGCGGCGTCTCCCTGAATCGCCAAATTGTAGATCGACTTGGCGCTGAACTCGGGATCGGAACTGGCGGCCTTGGCCAGTTCGGGAGCTTCGCCGGATTCGATAGCCTCGCGCGCCATGCGGACCAATGCGGTCGCCGATGCGTAACGTTCGGCGCAGCCGTGGTTGCCGCAGCCACAGGAAACGCCGTTGGGCTCGATGGTAACGTGTCCAAATTCGCCGGCCATGCCGCTCATCCCGTAGAAAATCTTTCCATTCAGGATGATCGCGCCGCCGATTCCGGTGCCCAGCGTGAGCATCGCCAGATTGTCAACGTCGCGGCCAGCGCCCAACCATTTCTCCCCGAGAGCAGCGACGTTGGCGTCGTTGTCGAGAAAAATGCGCGTACCCAGGCGGCGTTCGATTTCGTCGCGCACGGGATAGTCCGTCCATCCCGGGAGATTAGCTGATTTGCGCATGATGCCGGCTTCCACATCAATAATGCCGGGAACGCCGATGCCTGCGCCGACAAGCCGGCCTGTGCCACGATATTGTTCGCTGAGGCGTTTGACGGCGTCGCACATTTCGCCGATTACATAGTCGCGGCCCATTGCGACTTTCACTCCCAGAGTGATTTTTTCGAGGAGCTGTCCTTCCGTGGTGATGGCGGCAATGCGCAGGTTGGTGCCGCCCATGTCGACGCCGATGGAGTAGTCAGGCATAACGGAGAAGACTACCAGAAGAGGCGCAAGATTTTAATTGTTGATTGATGATTGTTGATTGTTGAACAAAAGCGACGCGCACGACGCCTTCATCCAACACTCAAAAAATCAATAATTATTTCTGGCACTTCGGGCAGTAGTGGCTGCTGCGGCCGGCGATGACGACGCGCTTGATCGGAGTCTTGCAGACGAGGCAGGGCTCGCCCTCACGGCCATAGACGCGGTGCTGCAGCTGGAAGAATCCTTCTTCGCCATCGGCGTCGACGTAATCGGAGATGGACGAGCCGCCCAGCGCAATCGCTTCGGTCAGAACTTCCTTTACAGCAAGGAAGAGTTTGCGCAACTGCTCGCGGGTGATCGAGGATGCGCGGCGGCGGGGGCGAAGGCCGGCGCGGAACAGGGATTCGTCGGCGTAGATGTTGCCCACGCCACGCAGCAGCTTCTGGTTGAGCAAGGCGCTCTTGATGGGCGTCTTACGGCCGCGGAAGAGGGTGACGAAGCGTTCGAGATCGACTTCCAGGGGCTCGACGCCGGTGGTGTCGAATTCGGCGGAGACGCTGAGTCGGCCGAAGCGGCGCGGATCGACGAAGCGCAGTTCCCTGCCCGAAGAGAGTTTGAGGATCGCGTGGGTGTGCTTGGCCACTTCAGTTTGCGGCTCGCAGATACGCAGACTGCCGGTCATGCCGAGGTGGACGATCCATTGAGCCTTGCTGGCTGCGAAATCCGCGGCTGGCACTACTTTCGACCCCTTCGGCCTCCGCTGTAGTGTTTGGCCGCTCGCTCGCTCGCGCGCCACACGGTCCAGATCAAATACGATGTGCTTGCCCATGCGGTGGACGGAGGCAATACGGCTTTGTTCCAGGGAAGCAGCGATTTCGGGCGCGGGAGATTTCAGCGGCTCTTTTTTCTGGCCAAGCCAGACGGATTCGATGACGTCTCCGGTGACACGTTTCGCAAGGCCGCGTGCGATGGTTTCGACTTCGGGAAGTTCGGGCATGGGTCAGAGAAAATCATAACCACGAAGGACGCGAAGGTCCACGAAGGAAGACTCTTGCGTCCTCACGATCCGCGACATCATTTCTTCAGGAAGGTTCCTTGCTCCAGTTCGTGAAACGCCTGCTGGAGTTCCTGCTGAGTGTTCATGACGATGGGACCGTACCACGCGACCGGCTCTTCGAGCGGCTTGCCGGAAACCAGCAGGAAGCGGATGCCGTCTTCGCCCGCCTGCACGGCGACCTCGTCGCCGCGATCGAAGACTACCAGCGAGCGGTTCTCGGCGTCGGCGGGAGGCTTCGTGTCCGCCCATCCTACGCTTTCGGTGGGCACAGCCAGCGGGCCCGAGGCGTTGCAGAACTTGCCGTCACCTGCAAAGACGTAAGCGAAGGCATGCCGCGTGGTTTCGACCGGCAGCGTCTTGCGTTTGCCCGGAGGGACGGAGACGTCGAGATAGATAGGATCGGCGGCAATGCCGTCCACGGGACCGGACTTGCCCCAGAAATTTCCGGAGACGATGCGAACGTGCGTGCCATCGTCGTCGGTAACCGTGGGAATGTCGCCAGTCTTGACTTCCTGGTAGCGAGGCGTAGTCATCTTCAATGCCGACGGAAGATTTGCCCAAAGCTGGAAGCCGTGCATGCGGCCGGTCGGATCTCCCTTGGGCATCTCCTGGTGAATGATGCCGCTGCCGGCGGTCATCCATTGCACGTCGCCGGCGGCGATGGCGCCGTGATTGCCCATACTGTCGCCGTGCTCGACGGTTCCGGCGAGAACATAAGTGATGGTCTCGATGCCGCGATGCGGATGCCAGGGAAAGCCGGCGAGGTAGTCCTCAGGCACGTCATTGCGGAAGTCGTCGAGAAGCAGGAAGGGGTCGAATTCATGGGTGTTGCCGAAGCCGAAGGCGCGCCGCAGGTGAACTCCAGCGCCTTCGAGCGTGGGCTTGGATTTAATGAGCCGCTTGACCGGGCGAATGGACATGGGGCCTCTCAGGGGAGCGTCCAGCATTTGATGCAGCAGAGGAGCGGTTGGACGCAGAGCCGGGCAGGCTAGGTTCCGAGTTAGTCCTTGAGCGGGACCACGGCGCTGCCGTCGCGGCAGAAGGTGGCGACTTTTTGCAGGTTGCCGTTGGGGCGGGGCACGGTCATGACCGGGCCGTAGCAGTAGACCGCGTGTCCGGTGGCGGCAAAGTACCAGCGCCCGCCCTTGGAGCGTTTGCTGATCTGAGTGGTGGGCTGCCGCAAGGGTTTTTGCGGCAGTAGAGGCGTGATGGGCAAACTGAACAACAAGGCTAGGGTCAGGACCTTCATTGTTTTTCGCTTCCGCTTTCGTTCCGCTTGCTACTGCTTTCTCACAGAACGAGGCAAATTCAGAGGTGCGGCCTGCTTCCTATATCGTGATCAGGCTCCTTGCGCTATCCATCAGGTCAGAGGCCGGCCTGGAGGGCATCTGGAAAGACTTCTGTTTCTTCACCTGGTTCTGAATACGATGTTGCGAACCTGCCTGGGTAGACGGGGACTGCTTTGCTGGTGCCTGGGTTGACGGAGTCTGGGTCGACGGAGTCTGGGCTGACGAGTTCTTGGTTACGGACTGGGCTGGAGCCGCCTGCTGCTGGCTGTGCGCTTTCATCTTGACGGCGGACAATTCGGTGCTGTCGTGAAAGAGATCGCGAATCAGGGCCCGCTGCGACTCGATCGTCCGCCCTTGTTCCACGATCAGCATCGTCATCAGACCATACGAGATGAGGAACAGGACGACCAGAAGCGGTAGCCAGCCATGCTTCTTAGTCGCGGCGGCTTGAACCATCGGAAGTTCAGCGGATTCGACAGGGCCGAATAACGTCGTCAAGTGTTGCTCCAGTCGTTGCCTCAAGCTCGAAGGCACACAGGGAAGTGCATTCCGCGAACCAATAATGGAAGATCATGTAAGAAACTGAGGACATTACACTTAGTCCCGGACCAAAGGGCTCTGCGGGAAATGTCGAGTGCAACTCGCTGCACATAATGAGCAGGGAGGATTTGTTTTTGGAGGCACGCCACAACTGGCTAGGGCTCTTTCGGCTAAAGCCTGTTCGTCCATTAGCAAACAACCTGGTTTCGTGGTGACTTTGGTTACCGGCGTTACTTTCTCAGAAACCTGCTCTCCCTTAACATCGTCACGGAAGCAGTCAAAACAAAAATCATTTTCTCAGGACGCCCCCAACTTATGCGAACGCGGTACGTTTTCCTACTAATGCTTGTCTTCTCAGTCTGCTTTGGAGCTTCAGCAATGGCCCAAAGCCAGCAATCCTCTAACGAAACCGGACGCAAGGTGATAAAGAAAGTGGAACCTCGCTATCCGGACATGGCCAAGAAAATGAACTTGGGCGGCACGGTGAAGGTGGTTGCCGTGGTTGCGTCCGACGGGAATGTGAAAAAGGTCGAGCCCGTGGGCGGTAGCCCCATTCTGGTCCAGGCTGCCGAAAGCGCTATTTCACAGTGGAAGTACGTGGCCGGCCAGGAATCGCGGGAAACGGTGGAGTTGCACTTCACGCCGTAGGCGAAATTGCCGGGTTCTGGCTTTCGGGTGTCGGCTCACGATGCCCGGGAGCCGGAAGGCGGAAGCCCACTGGTTGGACTATTTCCCGAGCACAAGCTTGGCAATCGTAGCCAGCTGCATGTTCGAGGTGCCTTCGTAGATCTTGCCGATCTTGGCGTCGCGCCAGTATTTCTCCACCGGATAGTCCTTGGTGAATCCGTAGCCGCCATAAATCTCAATGGCGAGCGAAGTCACCCGTTCGGCCACCTGCGAGGCGAAAAGCTTGGTCATGGCGGCTTCCCTGACGAAGTTCACGCCAGCATCCTTCATGCGGGCGCAGTTGTAGACCATGAGCCGGGCGGCCTCGATCTCGGTGGCCATCTGCGCGATCTGGAACTGGATGCCCTGAAAATCTGCAATAGCTTTGCCGAACTGCTTGCGCTCGACCGCGTACTTGCAGGCAAACTCCCAGGCCCCACGGGCCAGGCCAATCATCTGCGCGCCGATGCCGATGCGGCCTTCGTTTAGGGTCTCAATGGCGATCTTGTAGCCTTTGCCGGGCTCGCCCAGCACGTTCTCTTTGGGCACGCGGCAATCTTCCAGAATCAGCTCGCAAGTGGATGAGGCGCGGATGCCGAGCTTGTCTTCTTTCTTTCCGACGGTGAATCCGGGGAAATCCTTCTCGATCAGGAACGCGGTGATGCCTTTGTACCCGGCGCTGGGATCGAGGGTGGCGAAGAGAACGAAGAGCCCGGCTTCTTTGCCGTTGGTGATCCAAAGCTTGCGGCCGTTGAGAACGTACTCAGAGCCTTTGAGCGCGGCGCGGGTCTGCAGGGCGAAGGCGTCGGAGCCGGAACCGGCTTCGCTGAGGGCGTAGGCGCCGACAACCTCGTTGACCATGCGGGGCAGGTAGCGCTTTTTCTGTTCTTCGTTGCCCCAACGCAGCAGGGCGTTATTGACCAGCGTGTTCTGCACGTCAACGATCACGCCGCAAGAGGCGTCCACGCGCGAGAGTTCTTCCACCGCCAGGATCGCCTCGAAAAACTTGCCTCCCGCTCCGCCGTACTGCTCGGGGACTTCGATGCCCATCAGCCCGAGCTGGAAAAAATCGTGGATCAGGTCTTTTTCGAAGACCCCCTTCTCGTCCATTTCCTTGACCAGGGGGCGGACTTTTTCGTCGGCGAACTGGCGAATGTTGTCGCGGAATAGAATCTCGTCTTCAGTCAAAGTGGTCAGTGGGGCGGGAGCGGCGGCTTGCAGAGTTTCGGGCATCAGAGCACCTTCAAAGCTGGGATGGGCAAACTGTTAATGTTAGCACCGCATCCGTCATTGGAGGGCGTTGTCCTTGGGATCTAAGCGAGGAAGTGCGAATTGATTAGTGCGTTGTGGTATGTGACGACAACGCTAAAATGGTTAAGAAAGCAAACAACAACAATCCGACTACCAGCAGGGTTATTTTCTGACGGCGTACGGCTTGCCTCTGGAGTTCAATAGCTTCCTGCTGGTTCTTCAGTGCGTCCTTGTAATTCTCCACGTGCAGCTTCTGCAGGTCTCGAATCTCTTGTAAGAGCTTGATCACCTGTTCTTCGGCCACAACCCTCCTCCAACTGGCATAGCAGTTGTTCCAAACGATTTGCCCTGTGGACTGTTCAGCTGCGTTTGTAAACCAGCCTCAGCCCGTCCGCTTGCAGGATGCGCTTGATCTGGCTGCGGGCGTGCACCGACCAGGGACCTGAGGTGTCAAGCTTCACATAGGCCTGCCAGTGCTTGAGCGCTTTGCGGGGCTCGCGCAGTTTTTCAAAGGCGAGCGCGAGATTGTAGTGCGCGTCGGCGTAGGTGGGAGCCAACTGGATCGCAACTTTGTAGGTCTGGACCGCTTCCTGCACGCGCCCCGTCTCGTCGAGCACGTTGCCCAGATCAAAATAGGCGAGAGCGTAGCGGGCATCCGATTCGATGGCCTTGCGGTAGTGCCGTTCGGCGAGGCCGAAATCCTGGCGATTGTAGTAAAGCGTGCCGAGATTAATGTGGGCAGCGGCGTGCGCCGGTTCGAGTTCGAGGACTTTATGGTAGGCGCTGATGGCTTCGGTCTGCGTGCTGGAATTCTCTTCGAGCGCGATGCCGCGGGCAAACCAGGCTGCCACCTCGTGTTCGTGCGGCGTGGGCTCGGGCCGGGGCACCGGCGTCGAGGTCACGACTTTTTCCCGCTCGGAAAAATCCATCAGGAACTGCCCGGCGATCGGCTCCAGCAGTTTGCCCTGGTGGCGGAAGGCGACGCGGTGCTTCTTCGTCATCCACGCGCCGGCTTCGAGCAGCGGCTTCTCCACTCCGGCAGACTGTTTGCGCATGGCCTCGAGCGACTGGCGAATCACGTTGGGGCGCACGCTCATGGCGCACAGGTCGCGTACTTTCTTGATTTCCAGAAGGTCGGCGAAGGAGTAAGAGTCCAGCGACGTCAATAGGCCAGCCCGCTCCCAGTTGGCCAACTGGCGCGGCGTGATGTGAAGAATCCTGAGTAAATCAGCTCGGCTATACACGGGGACCTGAGACTACACCCCTGCGGCTCGTCGTAAGGATGTTCCGCATCATTATCATCAACCCGCCCCGTTAACGCAACTGTTAACCCTTGTGAAAAGCTGTGGAGAATCTGGTTGATTTACATGCAGCGGAAATGGTGCAACCGAATTAAGCTGAATTCACCACGGAGACACTGAGCCACGGAGAAACCAACCTCTTTTTTCTCTGTGCCTCCGTGACTGCGTGGTGAACTTGGGATGAACTTAAACGGCAACCACCGCCGACTGATACTCCTCGTACGTGCCTTTGAAGTCGGTGATCTTGTGATCGCTCTCGAAGTGCCAGATGCGGGTGGCGACTTCATCGATCAGATCGTGGTCGTGGGTTACAAGGAACACCGTTCCGTGATAGCGCTGAAGGGCGATGTTGAGTGCATTGATCGATTCGAGGTCGAGGTGGTTGGTAGGTTCGTCGAGCACCAGCACGTTGGGCTTCTGCAGCATCAGCTTGCAAAACAGCAGGCGCGCAGCTTCGCCGCCGGAGAGGACGCCAGTGTTCTTGGTCGCTTCCTCGCGGGCGAAAAGCATCTGGCCGAGAATTCCGCGCAGTTCCTCGGTAACGGCTGCACCGTCCCATTGATGGAGCCACTCGAGGACCGTCGTTCCGCCCTCGATCAGACTGCGATGGTCTTGCGCGAAGTAGCCGATCGAAGCTTCGTGTCCCCAGATTACTTTCCCGGAGTCAACCAAAGGACCGTCATAGCCGCTGGTCTTGCGTAGTTCGGCCTCGGGCGTGGTGGGAGAGTTCGCCAGCAGTGCGTTCAACAGAGTGGTCTTCCCTGCTCCGTTGCGTCCCATGAGCGCGATCTTCTCGCCGCGAGAGATGCTGGCGGTGAAGTTGTGAATCACTTGCTTCTCGTCGTAGGCCTTGCTCAGGTGCTCAACTTCGAGGATGTGCTTGCCCGAAGGCCGCTTCTGCTCGAACTTGATGAATGGCCGCTGGATATTGGATCTTGCCAGTTCGGTCACTTGCAGGCGTTCGACTTCCTTACGGCGGGACTGCACCTGGCTCGAGCGGGTGCCTGCCGCGAACCGTGCGATGAACTCATTCAACTGCGCAATCTTCTTTTCGCGCTGCGCGTTCTGGGATTCGATTTGCGAGCGCACCTGCGTCTTGGCCACGACCATGTCGTCGTAAGTGCCGGTATAGGTGATGATGGTTTCGTAGTCGATATCGGCAATGTGGGTGCAGATGCTGTTGAGAAAGTGGCGGTCGTGTGAGATGGCGATGACCACGCCATCGTAGACGTTCAGAAATCCCTGCAGCCAGTGGATCGAGTCGAGATCGAGGTGGTTCGTAGGCTCGTCCAGGAGCAGAGCCTGCGGATGCCCGAACAAAGCCTGGGCCAGCAGCACGCGGACTTTCTGTCCGCCCTGTAACTCGCCCATCTTGCGCGCGTGCAACTCTTCCGCGATGTCGAGACCCTGCAGCAGGATGGCGGCATCGCTCTCCGCGGAGTATCCGTCTTCCTCGCCGACAATGCCTTCCAGTTCGCCGAGCTTCATGCCGTCTTCGTCGGTCATGTCGTGCTTGGCGTAGATGGCGTCCCGCTCCTGGATGGCCGCCCACAAGCGCTTATTGCCCATGATGACGGTGTCGAGAACAGAATGCGCGTCGAAAGCAAACTGGTCCTGGCTCAGTACGCCCAGCTTGCGCGGGCGGACGACCGTGCCCTTTTGCGGGTCGAGCTCGCCGCTGAGCAGCTTCATGAAAGTTGATTTGCCGGAGCCGTTGGGCCCGGTCAGACCGTAGCGTTTGCCCGGCGTGAAGGCCGTGGAAACGTCTTCGAACAATACTTTGGCGCCGTAGCGCATGGATACATTGCTGACTGAAAGCATGGTTGTGGCTTCTCTTTGCTGACTACTGAATTTCTTCAGGAACTGCGGGGGATTCCGCCAAGACGGTGCGCAGCTGGAAGTACTAGGATATCACGGCGAAAAGGCTTCCCCTATGCGGTCCATGGGTTCACCACGGTGGCCGGGATGTCGCTGAAGTGCGCCACGTTGCGTGTGGCAAGCGTCGCATGACGTGCCAGAACGATGCCGGCGATCATGGTGTCGCGCAGTTCTACGGATATGCCTCTCTTCTGCCTCGCCGCCGTGAGGGAAGCCGCTTCGCGAGCGGCATCCTCGTCGAACACAGCAATTCGATGGTCGATCTCGTTCAGCAAACGCTCGAATTCTTCGGACAATGCCGATTGCTTCTTTCCAATCGGTAGTACGAGTAGTCCAACCTGCACTTCAAAAACCGTCACCGAAGTTGTCCAGATTGAGCTTTGGGGCTGCTGGTCGAGCCATTCTTCAGCCTTTCTGTCGGGGACGTCACGCATCAGAGCCGAAAGCACATTCGTGTCGAGAATTGTCATGCCCTACTTTTCATCAAACGAGATCGGATGGACAAGATGTCCGCGCAACTCGGGAACCTCAAAATCAAGTCCTTTGCCTCGGAACAATGCCGCGATCTTGGTACCGAGACCGACACTGTTGTCGCTCTCATTGACCGCGTTGCGCAGGATGTCACGCACCTCTTCCTCCATGCTGCGGCCATTGTGTGCCGCACGGCGCTGCAGACGTGTTTTCACCGATTCTTCCAAATTTCGCACTACGAGTTGCGCCATCTCATCACCCCCGGATTATTGATATCATGATATCACTCGTTCAGAGGCTGGTCAACCGTGCAGGTGCGCGGTTTCGGTGCTAAAGTTCTATTCCTGCTACCGGTGACGTAGCCTGTTTTTCAATCAAAAGCATGTCTTCTGGAGGGACCCATGGGAAGCAGGCGCATCTGGCATTCTGCGAGTAACGTTCTTCTCATTTCTGCTGCGGTTGCGTTGACCACCATAGTCGCATGGGCGGCCAGCACCACTAAGCTGATCTACAGCTTCGCCGGGGGATCCGATGGCAAGTACACCGACACGGAACTGGTCCGCGACAGCGCGGGCAATCTCTACGGCTCTTCCGTGCAGGGCGGGCTTCACGACGGAGGCACAGTGTTTCAGGTAACGCCCGCAGGCGTCCATACCGTACTCTACAACTTCACGGGTGGCGCCGATGGCGGGGAGCCTTACAAGGGCGTCACCCTCGATGCGCAGGGCAATCTCTATGGCACTGCCGTCACGGGCGGAGGAGGGTCCTGCGAAGGCGGCTGCGGCGTGGTTTTCCAGCTGACAAACTCTGGTGGGACCTGGACGCAAAGCGTAATTCACGCGTTTATCGGCAATGACGGATCGGGGCCCGGCAGTCCGGTGGCGGTGGACGGGCACGGCAATCTTTTTGGAACCACTCCCACCGGGGGCGCCTTTGGAATGGGCGTCGTCTATCGCCTGAGCCCCAACGGAACGGGCGGGTGGAATTTCCACGTCATCCATACCTTCACCGGCGGGGCAGATGGTGGAGGCGGATCGGCTGGCCGGCTTCTGATCGGGTCGGCGGGGAACCTCTACGGAGTGTGCACGGTTGGCGGTGTGAACGGGTTTGGCACCGTGTACGAGATGGCTCTCGTTCAAGGCAAGTGGCAGTTCAGAACGCTCTACGCCTTCAAGGATAGCCCCGACGGCGGACTGCCCTATGGCGGTGTGGTATTCGACAAACAGGGAAATCTTTACGGCACCACCTACTACGCCGGCACGAACGACAACGGTACGGTCTACAAGCTGACGCACAGCAATGGAACCTGGACCGAGAGTGTGCTCTACCGGTTTAAGGGAGGCACAGACGGCTCCCAGCCGATCAGCGGACTCGTCGCCGATGCGGCAGGGAATTTTTACGGGACCACCAGCGCCGGCGGTTCGGGCTCTTGCGGTTGCGGCACCATTTTCAAGATGACTCGCGGCACGGCCGGGTGGACCGAAAGGGTCGTCTATAGCTTTCCGGGCAAACCCAATGCGGGCAATGCGTACAACGGAATGGTAGGCGACTCCGCGGGGAATTTCTACGGCGCGACCGTCCACGGCGGCACCAGCGACGATGGCGCGATCTACGAGTTCACGCCGTAGCCGGACTTCAGCCCGTTTGACGCAGTCGCTCCACGTCAATGGGGAGCAACAGAGATTAGAAGGATCGAGGCGGATTCGCGTCGTCCGCCTCGATTATGGTTTTACCTAGTTGTGCGCCGCCTGACCCGCACTGGCCTCCACTAACTGCTGCACTGGAGCTGTGACCATCAGCAGTAGACCTGCCACCGGCTTTTTTGCCTGATCAATCACCGCGAGTTGCTGAGTCTTCCACAGATCGGGCTCGGGCTGTCCCTTATCCAGGTAATCCAGGGCCTGCAGACCAGCTGCCCCCAGCATTGCCAGATTCTGGGATAGAGGTGCGTCTTCTTCGAGCAAGGATGACTGTCCGAGCTCAGCATGCAGCTTGGCATCGTTATTACGCCACAGCATCAACCAGCTGCGGATCTGCGCGGCGGCAGCCTGGTCTTTGTAGCCGCCCTTGACGTACTGCTGCACCAGATTCGCGAACTGGAGCGCAGTGTCGCTTTCCGGGTAGACCGCATCGATCAGGTGCGTCAGCGGCGCGTGGAAATCGATGGGGCCTTTCTCGTCGCTCCAGCGGTTGTAATCCTTCACCGGCTCGACCACATCGGCAAGCACGCGCAGGGCTGTGATGT
>Ga0209166_10001377_pt1 | contig 20459 bp, 18 predicted proteins | sample Coa_R1_3_FD_187151 | JGI IMG/M metagenome (GOLD analysis project Ga0209166, IMG submission 187151) | Surface soil microbial communities from Centralia Pennsylvania, which are recovering from an underground coalmine fire - Coalmine... | ecosystem: Environmental > Terrestrial > Soil >... | reverse complement strand
CCCCCTTCGTTTTCGCCTGCTGAGTACAACTCCATCTTCTCTTTTTATCGCCGGAATTTCCACTGTCCGCACCCGGCACAAAGTACAGGTTCCCCCAGCGCACCGATGGAACTCTCGTACTTTTGACCCCGCCAAAACCGTGTGTTAACAATTTACACCATGAGCCAGGAAACGTTGACCAGAGCCTGGGAAATCCTCCAAGACGCTTATCAGGCCCAAATGGAGGGCGACTACGAGCGGGCCGTGGAGCTCTACCAATCCTCGCTCGAACTGCATCCAACCGCAGAGGCCTATACGTTTCTCGGCTGGACATATCATTTTCAGGGGCGCGTCGAAGAGGCCATCGCGGAGTGCAAGCGCGCGATCGAAGTGGATCCGGAGTTTGGCAATCCGTACAACGACATCGGAGCGTACCTGATTGAACTTGGACGTTACGATGAAGCGATTCCGTGGCTGGAACAAGCCACTGAAGCGCGCCGCTACGAGCCGCGCCATTTTCCGCATTACAATCTGGGCCGCGCGTATCTGGGCAAGGAGATGTACGGCCGCGCGATGAAATGTTTTCAAGAGGCGCTGGAAGTTGAGCCGCGGTATTCGCTGGCGCGGCAGGCGCTGGCTTCTCTCCGCCGCATGGTGAATTGAGAAGAGAGTGAGGAGTGGGTAGTGGAGAGCGAGCAGTGCGCGGAGCAGAGTTGACCGCCGAGAGTTTATAGCTTACAGCTAACAGTCGACAGTTAGAAAAGACCAACAAAACAATTTGAAAGTTTGGCGCACGCTCAAACATCCTCAATCCGCGCCGGGTGGAGTTGAACCGCGAAGAGGGCACGATATATCGTGCCCCTACAAGCGGCGCCGACTTGGCGTCTCTCGGACTGGGAAGGTGGCCGCTCATTTTGCAGGCTCCACGACAGCGGGTTTGATGGCGCGGTCGTAAATCCAGAGGAGAAGAGCGGTGGCGAAGCCGACAGCGCTGATGGCCCACCAGGCGCGCTCGGGATGGTGCGCGACTTCGCCAAAGTGATGCATCATCGTGCCGCCGAACCAGCCGCCTACCAGCGAACCGATGCCAATCGGCAAAAATGCGAAACCCATGTACGTGCCCTGCTGGCCGGAAGGCGCGAGCCTCGAAATGTATGCGTAGTACGGCGGCTGCTGAATGATTTCGCCGAGGGCCAGCACGGCGATGGAAACCACCGCACCGGTCACCGTCGGCCAGAAGGACAGTACTAACCAGGACAAGGAAGAAATAACGGTACCGAGAATGACGGCGTGGAACGGTGGAATCTTGCGGGCAAGGTAATTGACCACAAAGGTGAGGCAGACAACGATGGCGGCATCGGTGATGAGGATGAGCTCGACGCGGGCATTTGGATTCACGTACGTGTGGATGAACCCAGGGAGGCTGGTGTACTGCTGCCAGAAGACGATCCAGTATCCGGTGAATATGACCAGGAAGATAAGAAACTGCGGCGGCCAGAGAACCGCCCGAAAGTTGCGCACTACCTGCAACAGGCTAGGCGCCGGCTCATCGCCCGGTTTGTGCGGTTCGCGGAATAAAAAGAGGACGAGGAAGAACATGGCGAACACGCTAAGAGCGGAGATGCGGAACACTTTTTCGAGGCCCAAGTGCCTGTGAGCCCAATCCGCTACGAAGGGACCGGCGGTGCCGCCGATATTCACCATGGTGTAGTAGATGGAGTAGCCGAGGGTGCGGACATTTTCCTTGGAAGCGCGAGCGGTGGTGCCGACGACGCAGGGTTTTACCAGCGCTATGCCGAGGGCCGGCAGCATAAGAACGCAGCCGACGAACAGGGTGAGCGGAACCATATTGCGAATTGGTGCAAGCCACGATGCACCGATGGAACCGATCAGGAAATAAGCCGCAGCGAGAATCATGTAGGCCAGAGAGAGCGCACGGCGAAAACCGAGTTTGTCCGCAACGGCGCCGCCAAAGATGGCCAGAAACCAGACCATGCCGCCGAAGAGTCCGGTCAGCGTGCCCGTCTGCTCTGTGGAAAAGTTCAGCTTGCCTTGGAGGTACAAGGCGAGAGACGAGAACGCGCCGTAGTAGGCGAGACGCTCGAAGATCTCGCTGATGTTGGCGACCCAGAAGGGGCGCTCGAAGCCGTCGCGGATTTCCTGGAGCCGTAGGCTAACGCTCATCTGTCCCCCAGAGTAATGTGCGGGGATTGTACTTGAAGAGTGGAACAGTCGAAGGTTGAAAGTTGAAGGAAGAATGGCGTGTTCGTAAGTCGCAAGAATGTCTTGCGACCGAGGGTTTGCAAATGGCGGCCGGGTTGGCTCCCGACTGGACGAAGGAACAGAAGCAGAGGCGATTTGCCTGGAGCAGAACCCCACTCCCGGGTACACAGAGAACTGTGAAGTAAATATTTGAAAGGATTGGAGTTGCGAGCGTTGCAGCGCGTGCAGAGGAGTGGGGCTGTGGAAAAACCAGGAAGGGATTGGGCGGACGTTCTGGCTGAGCATGCATACCCCCATGTGTGACGGAAACTGTGCGTAGAGCCATGAAGGGAAAAGGGTTGCGGCGGTTCCGGTGTGTCGGGTGTGGTGCTTGGTGTGATGAAGCACCAGAAGTAGGGAGCAAGTCGGGGGGAGAAGTCGCGCTGAGCGGAGAGTGGCGGGGTGGGCGGCGGACAAAATCCTTCGAGGATCAGGGCAAACATGAGGAATGGTAGCAGAGGGGATGGCTGTATGTCAACCGACTTGCTATATTATCGACATGTCATTCGAACGGGAGGCGCTGGTTCGAACGAGATTGGCGGAAGTGGAGGGAATGGAAGGAGTTGGCGGGGTGTTTAATAGTTTGATAGGGCTGTGGAAATTTGTGGAAAAGTTCGACCTCATGCGAAATATGACGAGTGAGCCGTCCGGTCGTGGTCAATCGGTTTCAAGAAAAGCCTGGACAGCGCGCCAGAACTTGTCGAACGAAGGGCAGTTGGCCCGTGCTTGGGACAGATCGAACTTGGAAGAGAATGCGGGTTGGTCCACAGTTTCTGAGTAGAAGATGTCTAGAATTTCGGCTAATTTTTCCTTCGCGCCTTGAACATTCTCCGCCTGCTGAAGCTCAAAGTTGGCAGGCAGCCCCCGGTTTTCAGGCAACAACGACTCTACGGCTCCAAGGAACCAAGCTTCATATTCCGTCTTTGCGACCACCGCATGGACGTTGACGTTTGGACGAGCCGTACTTGACCGATTCAACACCAGTTCCGCAATATCGCGCGGGCAATCCTCATCGGCGTCTAGAAGTACAAGTACTCCGCATGGGCCTTCGCACTTCTGCACGGCGAGGTCTAGCGCCCTCTCTAACTCACCAGCCTTTAGGAGCTTTTGTTTTGGCAGGCGAATCGGTTTCTTTATGTCAACATTGAATTGATGCATCTCGTAAGCCAGCCGCCTAAGCAGAACGGGCACTGCTGATACTTCCCCATGACCTTCAACGATTGGGACTATTATGGGCGGCATACTCTGCGGGAGGGCCAAAAAGGTTAATTTGCTTGGCGATTCGATTTAGGGCCTTGGAGTCCGGCTCAATTTGGCCGAGCCTCAGCAGTTCGCCCGCCGTATACAGTCGATCTCTGATTGATGATTTAGTTGCTTCGTCTACTTCGGCGATACGTGTGACTCCTAGGGTTGAGCTGACGGAAAGAATCATGTCGGCGTTGATGCGCTCGTTGTCTAACAGGTCGGGGCTATGTGTTGTGAGCAACACCTGAGTATGTGTGCTCGCCTCGCTGAGGGCATCAAGTAGGACGCTTGTCGCGCCTGGATGAACAGCCAGCTCAGGTTCTTCAATGCCTACAAGCGGGACTGTTGCCCGTAGTTTTCCGTTCGCCTGCAATGCCGCGACAAGTACGCCGAGTACTCTGAGTGTTCCGTCCGACATGCTGGACGCCATAAATTGCCATGGGTTTTTGTCTCCTACAACTCTCTGTCGAAACAAGAGGGTTTCCTTAGGACCAAGTTGCCGCGGCTCCACGGCAACGATTCCTGGTACAACCGCCTCCAAATACTGTTCGATGCGCTTCACCTTTCCGGCATCGTCCGATCGCAATCGTCTCAGCACGCTTGTTATGTTCCTTCCGTCGCGAGCGAGCAGCTCCCCCGCGTCCGGTTCCTGCAATTCACGGATCTTTTCCGGATTCAAATTGTAGAAACCCATTCTTGACAAGGCATCGTAGACGAGCCGAAATTCGGAAAGAGCAGAAACGACGGTCAGATAAAGCCTATCCGGTTCCACCTTGGAGCGCATCTCGGTGGAGGCATCTTTCAGCTGGCCATTTTCCACCACGAAAAAGCTAGCGATACTCTGTTGGCTAGATTTTAGGATGTAGCATTCCTCGCGCTGAACCCTAAACGCGCCGTTTGGGAGTGCACCAACTTCGAATGCATATGATGCAGAGAACTTTCCGTGCAGCAAGAGATCCAACCGGATTCCGAAGTGCGTCGGGTGTCCGCGGGAGCGTCTCCTAACTTCCTTAATGCCACCACGTTCACGAAGGGCATGCTCCAAGGTGGTGCGTAGTGAATCTGATACCAATCTCAGCGCGTCAACGAAATTGCTCTTGCCGGAACCATTTGGCCCAACGAGTAGCGTCAACGGATGCAGCGAAACGGTGCACGCCTCAATGCTCTTATAGTTTTGGAGCGCAACGCTTTGGAGGAAGATCGGCAACTTGAACACCTCAAATATCGTCAGAAGTCTATCACGACGCGCCTCCAGGGGAATCGGGCGGGAGAGCCAGGCTTTTGAATTGGCTCACGCACCCTCGGGGTTTCGTTTTTCAAACGGTGAGGTCTTCCCGCGTAATTGCCGGGGCTTTAATTAGTTCCCGTTCGCCTTTGTGGACTTCGCCCGCTTTGCGTAGGCAGCTACTCGCGCGCGCCTGGACGTGCCGCGACTGTTAAAGGCCGCTTCTGAGGTGGCGGATAGGACCATGTAGGCGGGACGGCTCATGCTGACTTGGCTCGCCAGGCGGTCAATCAGCCAGGCTTGATTTTCGCGGGCGGTGATGTTGACTCGAACGGTCTTTGATTTGGGGAAGTCCGCCGTGACAAGAAACGCGACGGCCTTTTGCCTGGCGGGATCTTCGGCCAAATCATCGAGCTTCGATGGCTTGGGGATTTTTTCCCGTCTTCGAGCATGCCTGCAATATGGAACGCTAGCAGGCTGCTGAAAAAGTCGATTCCGAGCAACTTATGGCGAACAATTTCTGGAACCAGTGCTAAATCTATTGCCTTAATCTTCCATGCACAGCCAGGATTGGCTGTGCCACAAGGCTTTTTCAGCAGCCTGCTAGAGCTTCGGGGGCCTTCCGGCGAGCTTCGTCGAGGGACTTTCCTGCAGTGATGCAGCCGGGAAAATCAGGGAAGCTAACGCCGAAATCGGATTTGGCGTCTCCATGCAAGCAGGCGATGTGTTCCATTTCACCTCGGTCTTACGCCAGCCTGTTTTCGATGCTTCTGAGCGTGCCGATGAGACCTCAAGGATATTAACTCAGGATGCCGACAGAAAATGGAGCGACCCCGCGGGCGCTATGGAGCGCCGCGGGGCCGCCGGTAGTTGTCTGGGATTGGCTGAAGGCGCAACGGCCTTTGCGAATCCGAACATCGCCAGGACTTAAAAGCTTGCGCCTTAAGCCTCAGCCACCTCACGTTTATCACTACAATCAGAAATTTTCATTTTGTCTGGATCACCCTCCTTTCCCGTGTAAGGCCATCATAAATTCAAGCGGGGGCAAAGTTCAATGAAGAAAATTGCGGGTTGGGCGGAGGACAGCGAATGGTGCGTTCGGCATTTAAGGTATTCGGCCAGATGGGCACGATTGGGAAAGCGGAAGGGTGAGGAAGGGGGATGGTGACAGCGGGGCGGCTCCGGCAGACGCCCAATACCACGGCAGGGGCAGGCAGAGGGCACGATGTATCGTGCCCCTACGACGGCGGTTTTTTTGCGGTGGAGATCAGGTGATCTGATATTCGCGCAAGAGAGAGACGATCGTCGGACGGTTGCCGGCAAACGAGGTCCAGACGGAACGGCACCAATCGTCGATGGCGCGATCGCGGTCGGCTCCGGGAGACGCGGCGAGCACATCGAGAACGGAGAGGCTGCCGCGATCCTCGGGGAGATGGATCGCCGGCCAGACGCGTTTAAAGCGCGCCATCTTCATATGCATTTCCTGAACCTGACGACCGGAAAATTGTTTTTCGAGATGGAGATAGAGGCCAACGAGACCAAAGACCAGAGCGATGGGCTTGGTCTCGTGAGTTGCGGTTTGCAGGGTAAAGGCGTCCGTGACGTGTTGGAGGATAAAGCCGGGGCGGCCCATCGCGTAGACGTAAACCTCGTCGTAGGCGGCACGGAACGGATCCATGGCGAAAGAAGTGTAGCGAAAAAATGAGCGGGGGAGGCTGCTCGTTCAGAGTGGGCGGTCCGCCACAGACGGCGGACCCTACAACAGCGCGGATAAGGCTGCCTCGTCAGCGGCAGAGGGAGTCGAACTGGATGGTGGTGACGGGTTCGGGGGGGACGGACATTTTGCGTTTTAGCATGGCGGCTTCGAGATCTTCGGGGGCTGGGGGGAGTTTGGGATTCTTGTCAACGCGGTAGAAGGGGTCGCGTTCGGCTTCGGGGAGGGTGATGAATTGGACGCCGCGGGAGCGATAGAGATCGAGGAGTTTAGGGAGCATTTCGGCGTCGAAGGCGCCGATGTGCATGAGAAGGACGTAGGGGATATCGCGTTTGTAGAGGGATTGGGAGAGCCGGCGATAGAAATCGAAATTCGCAGCGGCGGCGGCGAGATACGTGGATTGAAGCTGGGCGATGGAGGCGGAGTCGGACTTGGCGACGCAGCGGGCATAGGGGTCGTTCCATAGATAGTCGTCGAAACTCATGGTGACGTCGGCGATTTTGTAGCCGTGCTGCGCGAGGAATGCACGAATGCCGTAGTGTTTCGCCGGCGTGTAGCCTTCCGCAAGATACGGGAAACGGAACCAGTGCCAGTCCTCGCTGTCCATCATTTTGCTGAGAAGCGGCTCGTTGCGAGTGACGTTGGCTTCGAAATCCTCGAGAGAATTCTGGTCGAGATTCATGTGGGACCAGGTGTGGCTGCCGAGAGGGTTGCCCGCGGCGCGCCAGGCTTGGAGGACGGAAAGTTCCAGGGGATCGGATTCAAGAGTGGCGGCGTTGACGAAGCCGTAGGTGGGAGGAACATGAGCGTCATGAAGAGCGGAGATGATTTTGGCGGCGATCTGGAGGCGAGTTTCCCCGGGAGGGAGCGGGCCGTGGGAGGGGAGATCATCGAAAGTGAGGGCGATGCGGGGATGGGCTGAGGAAGCGGAATGGGTTGGAGGAGTTTGGGCGCTCGCAAACGCGGCAGAAAAGAAAAACGGAACGAGCGCGAGGACGTATTTGAATAGACGAAGCGAGGGCTGAAGCGAAATGCGGAAAGAAAGCATGGGGGCTCACCGGGCCAGATAGAGTGAAACCGAAAAGTGAAAGTAAAAAGTAGCAGGAATGGGATGAGGATGTCCAACGAGGGAGCGAGAGGGTAGAATGCGCGGCGGTGAGAAGGAGACAGACTGAAGTCTGTCCCACCGTCGATGGCTGGCGCAACGCGGAGGGAAATGTGAGGAAGAAGATTGTTGTGGTGGCGATGATCGCGGGAGGAGTGTGCGCGGGAATGGCGCAAGGCGTGTGGGCACAGAAGCCGCCGCTTTTGCCGGAGAAGGATGTGGCGGCTTTGGCGAATGAGTTGAGCGGAGAGACGGCGAAGAGGAATTTGGAGGTGATTGCGACGTTTCACCGGCAGCGGGGGTCGAAGGGATTTCATGCGGCGGCGGAGTTGGTGGCGGAGCGGGCGCGGGCTTATGGGTTGAGCGATGTGCAGATCTTGGAGTTTCCTGCGGATGGAAAGATTTTTTATGGGACGCAGAGGTCGCGGCCGGCTTGGGATGCGGAGTCGGCGGAATTGTGGCAGGTGGTCCCGGATGTCGTCACTTGTGATGAGGCTGCTGGGAGAAAACCTCCGACCGAAGCAGAACAGCAGAAGGCGCATCCCGGGGTGGGCGTTGCGTGCGACGTGATGGTTGATCGAGAGATCCGGCTACTCGCGAGTTATGAGGCGGAGCCGGTGGTGTTGGCGGAGGATAGCGAGTCAGCGGATGTGACGGCGGAGTTGGTGGATGTGGGTAATGGGACAAGCGAGGCGGACTACGCGGGGAAAGATGTGAAAGGGAAGATTGTTTTGGTGAGCGCGCAGCCGGGGGCGGCGCAGGATTTAGCGGTGGGAAAATTTGGGGCGGCGGGGATAGTGAGTTATGCGCAGAACCAAAAGACGGCTTGGTGGGGCGAGGATGAGAATTTGATTCGGTGGGGACATTTGGAGACGTTTACGGAGCACAAGACGTTTGCGTTCATGGTGTCGCTGAAAACGGCGCGGGGATTGCGCGAGCGATTGGCGCGCGGAGAGAAGATTTCGTTGCATGCGGTGGTGAAGGCGGGGCAGCATGCGGGAAATTATGAAGTGGTGACGGCGACGATTCCTGGGGCGGATGCGAAGCTGAAGGAGGAGGAGATTGCGTTTTCATGCCACCTGGATCATCAGCGGCCGGGAGCGAATGACAATGCCAGCGGGTGCGTGACGATTTTGGAGGTGGCGCGGACTTTGGAGAAGTTGATTGCGAAGGGGAAATTGGCGCGGCCGGCGCGGACGATACGGTTTATTTGGCCGCCGGAGATTGAAGGGACGATGGCGCTGTTGAATGCGAAGCCGGAGTTTGCGCGGCGGATCAGGGCCGCGATTCACATGGACATGGTGGGCGGCGGGCCGGCGACGAAGGCGGTGTTCCACGTGACACGCGGGCCGATGAGTTTGCCGTCGTTTGTGCATGACGTGGCGTGGGCGTTTGCGGAGTTTGTGAACGAGGAGTCGTACAAATTTGCGGCGACAGGGACGGCGGAATATCCGCTGGTGGCGCCGGAAGGCGGCAAGGAGCCGCTGCGGGCGGAGTATTCGGCGTACACCATGGGGAGCGACCACGATGTGTATCAGGATTCGTCGTTCGGGATACCGGCGATTTATTTGAATGATTGGCCGGACCGGTACATTCACACGAATTTCGATACGGCGGCGAATATCGATACGACGAAGTTGAAAAGGGCGGCGTTTATTGGGGCGGCTAGCGGGTATTCCTTAGCCAGCCTGAAGTTCAGGGGACCCGTGAGCTACGTGGAGCCATACAAAGACCTGACATTGAGGCGCTTGAGGGAAATGGATACCTGGGAGTTGGAGGGCGGTGAACTGTCGAGGCTGGAGTACCAACAACTTCTGGCAGAAGCTAAGGCCGAACAGACATATCAGGACTTTATTCCTGAGTTCGCGACGATGAATGACGCTACACCCGTTGAGATGCCAAAGTGCGACGTTTGCCTTCTGCCCCCCACGGGACAAGGTGCGCTCGTTTTCAACCGCAAAAAGGAGCCGAAGGGGCCGCTGGGGGTGTTTGGGTATGACTATTTTGCGGAACATGCGAAGGCGGCGGGTGTGACGACGCCGAAATTGTTGAGTTACGAGGGATTGTGGGGAAGCGGCGAGGAGTATGCGTATGAGGTTTTGAATTTTGCGGATGGGAAGAGGAATGCGCAGGAGATACGGGATGCGGTGTCGGCGGAGTACGGGCCTGTGCCATATGAGCTGGTTGTGGAGTATTTGAGGGCGCTGGAGAAGATTGGAGTGGTGGCGGAAGTGAAATAGGAAGGACGAAAGCGAAATTGGAAATACGAAACGCGAAATTCGAAATGCAAATACCGAAAGGCGAAAAGCGAAAACGAAAAGCAGATTCCTCGCTACGCTCGGAATGACAATTTTGGTTTAGCGCTCGGAATGACACTCACCTAACACATGACAATCACTGAAGGAACGATTGCGGAGAGGATTGAGCGGTTGCCGCTGGGGGGATTTCACCGGCGATTTATTGGGCTGGTGTCGCTCGGGAACTTTTTTGATTTGTATGACATTTTTATTGTGGCGTACATCGGCGCGGCGCTGCAAACGTCTGGTTTTCTTTCGCTGAGACAATTTACGTTTTTCGTGGCCTCCGGTTTTTTGGGGATGTTTGTCGGGACGGTTGTGTTCGGCATGGGGAGCGACCGGATGGGGCGGCGGAGCGCGTTCATTTTGCTGCTGCTGATTTATTCGGTGTTTACGTTTGCGGATGCATTTGCGCCGTCGGCGGGCTGGTTGATTGCGCTGAGATTTTTTGCGGGTGTGGGGATTGGCGCGGAAATTGTGGTGGTGGATACGTACGTGACGGAAGTTGTGCCGAGTTACGCGCGGGGGCGGTACGTGGCGATCACGCAGGTGGCGGGATTTTGCGCGGTGCCGGTGGCGGCGGTGTTTTCGCGCTTGCTTGTGCCGACGCATTTTTGGATGAGCGGGTGGCGGTGGGTGATGGTGATTGGAGCGTCCGGAGCGCTGTTGACGTGGTGGTTTCGGAGGAGACTGCCGGAGTCGCCGCGGTGGTTGGAGAGCCGAGGACGAGTGGCGGAAGCGGACGCGTTTATGACGGGGCTGGAGAATGAGTCGTTTTCTGGGGACCGAAGAAGTGGCGAGTGGAGAGTGACGAGTGGCGAGAAGGAGAAGAAAAGCAGATCTCTCGCTTCGCTCGGGATGACAAAGATAGAGGCAGAGCGCGGGTCGTTTTGGGAGTTGTGGAGGCGGCCTTATCTTTCGCGGACGGTGATGCTGGTGATTTTTCAGACGCTACAGACGATTGGGTTTTATGGATTTGCGAATTGGGCGCCGACGTTTCTGTTGAAGCGGGGAGTTTCGCTGTTGCATTCGCTGGAGTACACGTTGTTGATCGCGCTTGTTTCGCCGCTCGGGCCGCTCTTGGCTGCGTTTACGTCGGATCGATTCGAACGCAAGTGGACGATCGTGGTGCTGGCTTTGCTTGTGGCGGGACTGGGGTTGGGATTCGGAAATTCCATAGCGCCCGCGGCGGTTGTTGGATTTGGGGCGTTTTTGACGCTGGCGAATTACTGGTTTTCGGCGGCGTTTCATGCATACCAGTCGGAATTGTTTCCTACACGGCTGCGCGGGACGGGCGTGGGGTTCACGTATAGCTGGAGCAGATTGAGCGCCGCCTTCACTTCGATATTGATTGGGGCGGTGCTGGTGCATGGAGTGCCGGCGGTGTTTGCGATGCTGGCAGTAGCGATGGGATTGGTGGCGGGAGTGGTGACGGTGATGGGGCCGCGGACGAATGGGTTGGTTTTGGAGGAGATTTCGCGGTGAGGTACGGGCGTATGGAAGTGGGACCCCGAAAAGGAGGGGCACGATGTATCGTGCCCCTACGGGTTCGGGAGGTAGGGGTGTGCTAGCATCGAAGTTTGCGCGGTGAGCGAGGATCGATGTAGATGGCGGCGACGATGAAAGCGTTGCGGAAGATGAGCGCGGGGCGCGGATTGTCTTTTGAGACGGCGCCGGTGCCGGCGATTGGCGCAGGGGACGTTTTAGTGCGGGTGAAGACGGCGTCGATCTGCGGAACGGATTTGCATATTTACGGATGGGACCGGTGGTCGCAGGGACGGATTAAGCCGCCGGTGACTTTGGGACATGAATTTTGCGGTGTAGTGGAGCGCGTGGGCGAAGAAGTGATGGCCGTGAAGGCCGGGGACATCGTCAGCGCGGAGATGCACGTGAATTGCGGGCATTGCCGCCAGTGCCGGCTGGGCGAAGCGCATATTTGCCAGAATTTGCGGATCATCGGGATCGATCAGGATGGGGCGTTCGCGGAGTTCGTGAAAATACCGGCATCGAATATTTGGAAGCTGGATGCGGCGATTCCGGAGCATTACGGCGCGATTCTCGATCCGCTGGGGAATGCGGTGCACACGGTGCTGGCCGGGCCAATTGCCGGGCAAACGGTGCTAGTGACGGGCACCGGGCCGATCGGATTGATGGCAGTCGCGGTGGCCAAGGCCTGCGGAAGCTCGACGGTGTTTGCGACGGAGACGAACGAGAACCGGCGCGCGATGGCGAAAAAGATGGGCGCGGACGTGGTGCTGAACCCGGCGACAGAGGATGCCGTTGCGCGAATTCTTGCGGAGACAAACGGAACGGGAGTGGATGCGTTGCTTGAGATGAGCGGGAATCCGACGGCGATTCAGCAAGGATTTAAGTCGCTGCGAGCGGGCGGGCGGGCGTCGCTGCTGGGGATACCGACGGAGAGCGTGCCGCTGGATTTAGTGAACGACGTGATTTTCAAGGGCGCGACCGTGCAAGGGATTTATGGGCGGCGAATGTATGGGACGTGGGTGCAGATGACGGCACTGCTGAAGGCGGGCCGGCTGAATCTGGAGCCACTCTTTGGGGAGCGGGAGCCGCTGGAAAAATTTGAGAATGCTTTTGCAAAATTGCAGGGCGGGCTGGCGGGGAAGATTTTGCTCTATCCGAATGGGCTGCCTCGTTAGCAGATTTCGGCGGTCGTTCTGGCCTTGGTGAGGATTAAAATGAATTCACAAATTACCGCACCTCCCCTGGCTGGAGGCACGCTTGGAACCAGCAAGAATAGCTTCGTTCTCGCGGAATGGCGGGATGCGGGCGGTCCGCCGGGGCCACCGCGTTTTATCGCTCCGCTTCATTTACATCACAAGGATGACGAAGCGTGGTACGTCCTTGAAGGCGCGCTCTGGGTGAGAGCCGGAGACAAGGACGTGGAAGCGAATGCGGGTTCGGCAGTATTCGTGCCGCGAGGGACTCCGCACACGTATTGGAATCCGGGACCAGGACCGCTTCGTTATCTGCTGATGATGACGCCTCGAATTTATGAGCTGATCCAGGCAATACACGCCATGAAGGAGCGCACTCCCGGCACGTTGCAAGAGTTATTCCGAAAATACGATTCCGAGCTGCTGTAGCCGCAAGCGCGGTTTCGGCCGCGCAGCAGTTTGATCCAGAGATGCCGCATGGAGCAAAATAGCTTCCCCCCGGTAAATTCGTTCCACAGGAGACACGCTATGCCCGAGACAGGAGCGCAAACCACGAAAAGGAATCCGACGCAGTACATTTCCGACCAGTTGAACGAGCTGAGGGCGAAGGGCGTGGCGCCGAAGCTACGAGTGCTTGAGGGTGAGCAGAAGCCGGTGTGTATTTTTGACGGGCGGGAAGTGATCAACCTGGCGTCGAACAACTATCTTGGATTGACGACGCACAAAGCGTTGAGAAAGGCGGCGCTGGACGCCGTGAAGCGGTACGGCGTGGGGGCCGGTGCGGTGCGCACGATCGCGGGGACGATGAAGATTCACATGGAGTTGGAGGAACAGATCGCGCGATTCAAAAATGTGGAGGCGTGCGTGGTGTTCCAGTCCGGATTCACGGCAAATGCGGGAACGGTTTCGGCCGTGTTGGGCAAGGAAGACCTGATCGTTTCCGATGAGTTGAATCACGCGTCGATAATCGACGGGGCGCGGCTCTCGAAGGCGACGATCAAGGTGTTCAAGCATAAGGATGTAAAAGATTGCGAGCGGATTTTGCAGGAGAACGCCGAATTCCCCGGGCATAAGTTGATTATTACGGACGGCGTTTTTTCGATGGACGGCGACATCGCGCCCTTGCCGGCGCTTTGCGACCTCGCGGAGAAATACAATTGCATCATGATGGTGGACGACGCGCACTCGAGCGGGGTGTTGGGACGCGGCGGGCGCGGGACGGTCGATCATTTTGGGTGCCATGGACGCGTGCACATTCAGGTGGGGACCTTGAGCAAAGCCATCGGAGCGATGGGAGGGTACGTTGCCGGATCACGCGACCTGATCGATTTCTTGTACCTGCGTGCGCGGCCGTTTCTTTTTTCCACGTCGCATCCACCGGCTACCGTGGCGGCGTGCCAGGCAGCGTTTACACTTCTCGATTCGCCGGAAGGCGAGAAATTAGTCAAAAAGCTTTGGGCCAACACGAAAATGTTCAAGCGGGAGCTGAAGAAGCGCGGCTTCCAGTTCAAGGCAAGCGAGACGCCGATTATTCCGATTCACGTGGGAGACGCTGCCAAGGCGTTCGAATTCTCGAAGAAACTGTTTGACGCAGGTGTTTATGCGCCAGCGGTCGGCTTCCCAACAGTGGCGGAAGGCAAAGCACGTCTGCGGGCGATGGTGAGCGCGACGCACAAGCGGGAGCAACTGCTTCGCGCGGCAGATATTTTGGCGGAAGTTGCGAAGCCGCTCGGAATCATCCAGTAGGCAGGCCAATCGAGTTCGGCTAGCTCCGTTGCAGAGGGTATGTTGCGTGAAGTTTCCTGCACCTGCCTTCCAGACTTACCCGAGCCTCTTTTGAAACGTGTGACTCCCGTTCGAGGTGACACACGCAATCTGCAATGCGCTGAGTGACGATGACAAGACAACTCTTCGCCGACAAGAAGCGTCCTCTTATATGGGGGAAGAGTCCCCGGCCGAATACACCAAGCTCTTACTAATTGGAGGAGCAAATGATGCGAGCACGACTTGCAACGTTGGTCGGCGCAATTCTTGTGGCGGGCGGCACGGTACAAGCTCAGACAAGTGGGCAAACGCCGGCGACGCCCAATACATCGGCGCAGGAAGAGGCAAAGGCGGTTACGCTACCGAGCGGGACAGCGATGAACGCGGAACTGAATTCGTCCGTGGATTCTAGGAAGGTCAAGGCGGGTGAGAAGGTCGAGGCGCACACGACCGAGGCGGTGAAGTACGGTGGCAAGGTAATTGTTCCGAAAGGAGCGAAGCTGGAGGGGCACGTAACGGAAGCAACGGCGCGATCGAAGGGCGATAGCGGGTCCACACTGGCGATTCAGTTTGACAAGGCGATCGCAAAGAAAGGAGAGGAGATTTCGCTAAATGTGGCAATACTTGCCATCGCGGCACCGCAAAGTGATTTTTCTGGTGGATCACCTGGTCCTGGGAGCGATCCGATGGGTGGACTGGGGGCTTCAGCGGCCGGCGGATCGCCCATGGGTGCCAGCCGGCCACAAAATCCAACACCCGAAACGCCGAGCTATCCAAGTGAGGCGGCTGGGGCGCCGATTGGTTCAACGAATGGGGCGAACGGCCCCACTCAACTGACCGCAAGCAGCCGGGGAGTGTATGGATTGAAGGAATTAAAACTCATGGGAGCATCCTCGTCCACGGGCCTGAAAACGGTCATCACTTCGAGCGGCAAGAATGTGCACCTGGCCAGCGGAACGAGATTGTTACTTCTTGCGCAGACGGGTGCGCCAGCGACACCAGATAAGTAGTTCGAAAATAAATGAATGAAGGCGCGACGCCACGCGCGCGCTGCTGGGACAAGAGAGCGACGGCAACAAGAATGGGAAGCCGCGCGGTGCAGATGCTTTCGCCGGAGTGCGGAACAGCTCCGAATCGGTGGAACGGATTGGTTCGGCCGAGAGCGCAAAATTTGAAGGCCGTGTAAATCTTACACTCTAACCTGTCGATATTCCGTGATAAAACGCACCTATACTTGCGCTAAGTCTTCTCTAAGCCATAGAAAATAAATAAGTTATCATGTGGCTCCAGGTTTGCCTCTATCAAACTAACCCTTTAAGACCCCTATGTGGAAGTGAGGCCTAATCAGGCACAAGCAAGATAACGACAATTTGGAGGGATGAGCAATGAGTCGAATAGGATTAATGCTTTTTGCAGCTGCAACTCTTGCGGCCAGCGCGAGGCCACAGACCCAGTCAGCAGCGCAAGCCAGCACGCAATCAAACACTTCCGTTTCCGCGGATGTCAGCAAGCATGGGGGGCAAGCCTCCGCAAGTGGATCGTCGGGAGCTTCTGGCGCTGCCAACGCGGGAAACAGCCGCGCTGCGCTCGCAGGAGGCTCGACGATCAATGCTGAATTGAACGCTCCCTTGGATTCGAAAAAATGCAAGCCAGGGGATCCGGTGAAAGCACGCACGACCCAGCCCGCGAAGTCCGGCGGCAGGACGGTATTGCCAAAAGGGACCAGGCTGGTAGGACACGTCACCCAGGCTTCTTCACGAGCAAAAGGAGACTCGGAATCGGCGATGGGCATTGTGTTTGACAAAGCCATCCTAAAGAACGGCGAGGAGGTTCCCTTGAATGTGGCGATTCAAGCGATCGCCTCGTCACAAGCGAGCGCGGCGGCGGCGGGTTCTGATTTCGATTCGATGGGCAGCATGGGCGCATCGGCGGCGGGTTCAGGCATGGCCGGCGCACGCGGCGGACTTGGAGGTCTAACCTCTACTGCGGGTGGCGCAGTTGGTTCGGTTACGAATACGGCCGCCAACGTCGACGCAACGGCGGGTGGAGCATTGAATTCGACTGCGAATGCAACGGGAAGCGCCACCGGAACGTCAAGGGGAGCCCTCGGCGGATTGAATGCCGCCGGGCAGCTAACTTCTGGCAGCCAAGGCGTTTTCGGCTTGAAGGGGCTAAACCTGAGCTCAGCGGCCGCCAACAGCACGCAGGGATCGCTGATTACTTCGGCGGGAAAGAACGTGCATCTCGATAGCGGCACGCAGATGTTGCTCGTTTCGCAGGCAGAGGCGGGAGCGCGGGGCGAATCCCAGCAGCCGAAGTCTGATAGCCGCGAGCCGAAATCCCGACCGCAGCCTCGGACCGAGAGACCAATCCAAAAGTAAACTGAACGCGCAGTTCGCCGCGGACCGCCAGGGAGCAAAAATATCCTGGCGGTCCGTATTTTTTGCCTCCTGCCGACAGCCGCAAATTGTGCACCGCTGCTTTGCTATACTCGCGGGCATGCCTGCGGCGCCGAAAAAGCTGTTTCTGGTCGATGCGATGGCGCACATTTACCGGGCCTTTTTTGCGCCGATGAACCGCATGAATGCGCCATCAGGCATTCCCACCAAGGTTCCCTTTCTTTTCGCAAACATTCTGCGCAGGTTGATCAAGGACTATCAGCCGGATTACATCGGGATCGTGTTTGATCCGCCGGGGCCGACCTTTCGCGACAAACTATTCGATAAATACAAGGCACAGCGCGCGCCGATGCCGGACGACATGAAAGTGCAGCTGCCGTATGTGCGCAAACTTTGCGAAGCAATGCGCTTGCCGATATTGGAAATGAGCGGTTACGAAGCGGACGACGTGATAGGAGCAATGGCGAAACAGGCCGCGAAAAAGAAGATTGAGGTGCTGATCGTCACGAACGACAAGGACATGATGCAGCTGGTGGGGGGAAATGTCCGCACGCTGCGAACGGGTTCGGGAGGCGCGAAGGCGGACGTGATCGTCGATGAAAAGAAGGTCGAGGAGATTCTCGGGGTGCCGCCGGAGAAGGTGATCGACGTGATGGCGCTCATGGGAGACACGGTCGACAACATTCCGGGAGCGAAAGGGATTGGAGAAAAAGGCGCGACCGAGCTGATCCGGAAATACGGCAGCGTCGAAGAGGCGCTGGGGCACGCCGATGAAGTGGCGAACAAACGTTACCGCGAGGCGCTCCAGCAGCAGCGCGAGCAGGTGATGATGTCGAAGCAGCTCGCCACCATCGCCACGGATGTTCCGATGGAGCTGGATTTGCAGCAGCTTGAGCGACGCGAGCCGGACGTGGCGGCGCTCGCTTCACTGTATCGCGAATTAGGATTCAACTCGCTGCTGAGGGAGCTGGGATCCGAAGCAGTGTCTTCTTCGGCGCCGGCGGACGATGGCAGCCGCGCAAAGAAGGATTATGCGCAGCTCGGGAACGCGGCGGAGTTTCACGAGTATCTGACGAAAATTCCCGTGAAGCAGCCAATCGCGGCTTGGCTGAATCTCGAAGTCGGGGAGCGGGAGTCGGAAGGTTTTGGGACGCGCATCGCATCCATAGAGATTTCCTCGAAAGCGGGCGAAGGGCGTTCTGTTTGCTTCGACGAGAAGGGCGAGGCGCTCGAAACGCTTGCTCCGTTTCTTACCGACGCAAAGCGCGCAAAAATCGTTCACGATCCCAAACTATTTCAGCTTCTCGCCGGGCGCGCGGCGAACGTGAAGCACGCGACGCAACTGTATTCGTATCTGTTGCGGCCGACGACGGCGAATCATAATTTTGCCGACGTGGTGATGCGCCAGTTCAACGTGATGCTCGGCGGCGGGCCGGGGGAGCGCGCGGACTATCTTCAGCGGCTTGCGCCCGTGCTGCGCGCGCAGGTCGAGGAGCAGCAACTCGCCGAAGTTTACGAAAAAATCGACTTGCCGCTCGCGCCGGTGCTTGCCGGCATGGAACGCATCGGAATCCGCGTGAACCCGAAAGAACTGGAGAAGATGTCGAAGTCGATGGAGCAGGAAGTCCGGCGCCTGGAGCAAGAGATTTGGAAACTCGCGGGAAATGAATTCAACGTCAACTCGCCGGCGCAGCTTGCGGAGATTTTGTTCGACAAGCTGAACTTGCAGCCGCCAACGCGGCGCGGTAAAGGGAAAGCGCGGTCGACAGCCGCGGACATTCTCGAGGAGATGTCCGCGCAGCATCCGCTGCCCGCGAAAATCATCGAGTACCGCGAGATTTCGAAGCTCAAATCGACGTATGTGGACGCGCTGCCGAAACTGATTTATCCGGGGACGGGGCGACTGCACACGAGCTATTCGCAAACGACCGCGGCGACCGGGCGGCTCAGTTCGAGCGATCCCAATTTGCAGAACATTCCGGTTCGTACGGAACTCGGGCGGGAAATTCGAGCGGCGTTTGTCGCGGACAAGGGCAAGATTCTGCTTTCGGCGGATTATTCTCAGATTGAGTTGCGCGTGATGGCGCATTTTTCTGGCGATCCGGTTCTGACGGATGCCTTTCGCAACGGAGAGGATATTCATGCGCGCACGGCGCAGGAGGTATTCGGCGTGGGCCCGATGGCGCAAAATGCGGAACACCGCCGCGCCGCAAAGGCGATCAATTTTGGGATTATTTATGGGCTTTCGGCGTTTGGATTGGCGCAACAGCTTGGCATCGGGCAGAAAGAAGCCGCACAATTCATCAACGCGTATTTCACGCGATACAGGGGAGTGAAGGAGTTCCTGGAGAAGATTCTTGCGGAAACGCGGAAGACGGGCGTGGCGAAAACGCTTTTCGGGAGAATTCGGCCGATTCCGGAGATCAATTCTCCCCAGGCGCAGCTTCGCAGTTTTGCCGAGCGCACGGCCTTGAATTCACCGTTGCAAGGGACGGCGGCGGACCTTATCAAGCTGGCAATGATCAACATCGACCGACGGCTGGCGTCAGAGAAATTCGAGGCAAAAATGATTTTGCAGGTCCACGATGAACTGCTGTTCGAAGCTCCGCCGAAGGAGAAGAGCAAACTCGAAAAACTCGTCCGCGAAGAGATGGAAGGCGTGCACAAGCTTACGGTCCCCCTGGTCGTAGAGATCTGCTCCGGTCCTAATTGGCGGGATTTGGACTGAACAGTTCTTGGTTGCAACTTGGATGATCTCTGCTTCGCGCGGGGAACGCATCGAGGCTGGCGCGGCCCCGAGCGCACTTTCTAAAAGACAGCGTGCACGGCGAGCATGCTCCTTGCCTCCATCCAGATTCTGTCTTCCAAAAAACCGGAAGCGCCAAAAAACGTTTTCGCTGTGCGAAGGCTCTTCCTTTGCCCGTTCCCTGGGCGTAGAATCCGTCCAAGGAATATCGCCGATTCCTCTCGTTCGGCCGGCCCGACCTGTCAGGAGGATCTTATGCGCAAGGTACTCCCCGTTTTAGGCGCGGTCTTCGTGGTTAGTCTTGGGTTGGCACGCGCCAACCAGAACGCCGCGCAGGAAAAACCTAAAGATGTGCAAGCCAGTGCGGACGAATCCAAAATCCCGCAGGAAGACATCGATAAGAAAAATCCAGTAAAGCCCACGCCGGAAGGCCTCGCGGGAGCTCGCCGCTTTTTCGGATACGACTGCGCGATGTGCCACGGGGCCAATGGAGACGGCAAAGGAGACGTGGTTGAATCCATGAAGCTGACCATGCACGACTGGCATGATCCTGCGTCACTCGCCGGAAAGACGGACGGCGAGCTTTTCTACATCATCACCAAGGGTAAAGGAAAGATGATGGGAGAGGGCAATCGCGCGCCCGAAACTATGCGCTGGAATCTGGTCAATCTGGTGCGGTCCATCTCGAAGAAAGAGCCGGTCGAAAAACCCGCTTCCTGAAGATTGAAAATCCCTTCACGACGCCCCACGCGGGCAAGATGAGGTTTCGCGAATTTATCCCGACGGCGGATGCTTGCCCAGCCTTGGTTTTGTTGTGCTACGCTTCTTTCGTTTGAATGGACTTGGGAGGATTGTATGGTTCACGCACCACAATTCTTGAAGCTTGTTCAGGAGACCAGGCCGCGCGTCAAGGAAACGAACGTTCCGGATGTCAAGAGGCGGATCGATGCGGGCGAGAAGATGCTTTTGGTGGACGTGCGCGAAGACCACGAATGGAGCAAAGGGCATCTGCCTGGCGCCGTGCACATGGGTAGGGGTGTAA
>Ga0209166_10001374_pt1 | contig 20497 bp, 18 predicted proteins | sample Coa_R1_3_FD_187151 | JGI IMG/M metagenome (GOLD analysis project Ga0209166, IMG submission 187151) | Surface soil microbial communities from Centralia Pennsylvania, which are recovering from an underground coalmine fire - Coalmine... | ecosystem: Environmental > Terrestrial > Soil >... | reverse complement strand
TTTGAGTATCTGGTTGCGACGTACCCTGGGCTGCCGCCGCCCCCCCATCATCCTTAGCTCCGCTGTCCGCTCCGGTCGTGCCGGTTCCATCCGTCTTCTGGGCGGTTTCGTTGGCCGCTGTTGCAGCTGAGCCGCTGGCCGGGTCATTCGCCGCCGGAGGTGCCGCTGCATCTTGTTTTTGCGCGTCGGGCTTTGCCTCAGTCCCATCTGCTGGCGCCGATACGCTCTCCGCTCCGCTTGTCGTTTCCGCTGTTCCTCCGGGCGTCACATTCGCCACAATGCTATTCCCAGGTCCGCCCCCAATGCGCGATTGGTTTCCCCCGGCCAGAATGTCCACGCCCTCTTCGTTACTCGACTCCGGTGTCATCGTGGGAGCCCCGGTCTTTGAGGCCGCGTACAACTCTTGCTTGGGGCCTGGGTGAACAAGAGCCAGCGGTTTTAAGAGCATGGCATCGTGCTTCCGCGGCGCGTTCTTCTCCGCCGTCATCCAGGCAACAGCCTTCGGATCCGGCTGCGGTACAGGAACCTTCAGCGCTTTCAGCCTGTCTTTTGCCTGCGGAGCCAGCGGCGAAAGCGGGTAGTCCCGGACGATTCTGGCGTAATAAGGCGCGGCCAGATCCCTCTTTTCGGTGCCTTCCCAGATGCTTCCCAGCATCCACAGCGCGCGGTCGGCCTTGCTGTATAGCGGGTAGCGGTTTACGAGCGAAGCCAGCCTCGAGGCTGCAGCTCGCTTGTCGCCGCGCGTGGTGTAATAAAAATAGCCAATCCGGAAATCGCCTTCGGCCAGCACTTCCTGCACTTCTCGAAGATGCTGCGCCGCCTTGTCTGCCAGCGGATCATTTGGGTACTTCTGCAAGAATGTTTGGAAAGCATCTTCCGCCTCGCGCGCTTGGGTGCGGTCGCGGTCCGGTTTTTCCATCTCCCGGTAATGCGCCATCGCTACTTGCAGTGCTGCGTAGGCTGCTTCCGGGAGCATCGGAAAGAACACGCCGAAGTCCTGATAAGCCTGAATGGCCTGCGTGGTGTTTGCCGTTCCGCCCTCTTTGTAATACGAATCCGCAATAGCAAGTTTTGCCTTGGCCAAGTATTCGCTGTCCGCGTAAGTGTTGATGAGCGTCTGCATGTTAAGCCGGCCGACTTCATGCCGGCCGTGCTTGATATCCTCTATCGCCCGGTCGAAGAGAACCTTGTCCGGCGCGGCGGTGTTGTCCTCGCTGGTGGACTTATTGATCTTTTTCTTCTTGTGTAAGGGAAATTGAGCGTGGCTGGGGGAAGCGCTCAGCAGAAACAGTCCACCCGCCATTAGAACGGCCATCAGTTTCGCGCCAGCGCCGGAAAAAGGAATGCGCACTCCACACCTCTCTTGCAAATCTAGGATTACCCCACAACACACCACGAAAGCCCTGCGCGCCCGCAAGACTTCCAGTTTAACTATGCGATTATACCTGAACGAAGGGCCAGGCTGAGTCACATCTTTTACGCGACTCCAAGGATCGGCCCCGCCCCGGCTGTCCCATTTCCTTCTGATGCCAGTGGTACCTGCTTGGGGTTGCCTTGTACCTATCGGTCTTCGTCCTACTTCTTGGGCCTACTCCTTGAATTTCTTGCTAGGAGTCGCCTGCTTGGCTCTTTGCAGTTCCATGACATCCGCGCCAGTGTCCGAGCTCCCCAGCAGCCACTTGCTGAAGAAATCACCCCGCGCCGCTATGACATAACTGTTGATCGGCATGTAGCTGTGCCTCATCCCGGGGAACACCAGCATTTCGAACCGTTTGTTCGCCTTGATGAGCGCGTCCGCCAAACGCATGGTATTCACCATGCTCACGTTATCGTCCATGTCCCCGGTGGTGAGCATCAGGTGCCCCTTCAGATTCTTCGCTATTTCGGAGTTTTTGTCGATTTCGTACAAGAATCTCTCTGTTCCGTCTTTCTGGGTTTCTTCTCGCACTCCGTGGTATTTTTCGCTCCATGTGTTGTTGTACACGTTGTTGTCGTGATTCCCGGATTCCGACCATCCGGCCCTGTAGAAATCCGGGTATTGCAGCATGGCTGCCGCGGTCATAAACCCGCCGCCGGAGTGGCCCCACATCCCTACGCGGCTCAAATCCATATACGGGTGCGCTGCTGCGAGCCGTTCCAGCGCCGCCTTCTTGTCTGCCAATCCATAGTCTCGCAAGTTCCCATAACCATAGGTGTCGTACCATTTGTCCCGCTGCGGGCTTCCGCCACGGTTGCCGACCTCGACGACGATAAAACCTAATTGCGCCAGTGGCACATTGGGGCTCTTCGGCGAAAACGCCTTGGTCACTTGCTCCACTTGCGGTCCCGGATACACGAACTCAATGACCGGATACTTTCGCGTCGCATCAAAGTCGAACGGCTTGTAGATCACCCCGTAAAGGTCGGTCACACCGTCATCGGCTTTCACTTTGAACACTTCGGGATATTTGAACCCCGCCACGACCAATTGCGAAACGTCCGTCGTTTCCAGCTCGCTGAGTGGCGTTCCTTGCCCATCCAAAAGCACAGATTTCGGCGCCGTGTCCACCCGCGAATAGGTGTCTACGAAATACTTGCCTGAGTCCGGCCAGCTTGCCGCATGCGTGAAGTTGCCCGGCGTAAGCAACTTCAATCCGCTTCCATCCAGCCCAACGCGATACAAATGGGTGTAATACGGATCTTCTCCCGCTTCGCGCCCGTTCGCTGTGAAGTACAGCGTCCTCGTTTTGGCGTCGACGGAAGCGACTTGATCCGTCACGTATTCGCCCGAGGTGATTTGATTTTTCAGCTTTCCAGCCCCGTCATACAAATAAAAGTGGCCCCAGCCGTCCCGCTCTGACCACCACACGACTTCCTTCCCGTTGTCCACCAGCCGCAGTGGCTTTTGGGTCGTCCACACATTCGAACGCTCTTCAAATAGCTTTTGTACTTTGCCCGTTGCTGTGTCCGCCACGTCCACTTCCACTTGGCGGAAATCCCTGCTGCGGCTGGTGAAGTACAGCTTGTCTGAAGTATCCGCCACCCACTTCGGGCTTAGCCGCGAGAGCGGCGCGGGATTCAGCCGGTTGTCTTCCTGTTCTTCTCGCAACTCTTCGCGGTCGCGTTCGTTCTGCGCGGCGTCAGCAATGTTCAGCACCTCATCCGCAAAACTTTTCGGCTGTACCACTGCGCGTTGCTTGCTCGCCACGTCAAAAATGTCAATTTCATCGATCGGCACGTTCTTCTCGCCCGGCAGCGGATAGCTGCGTGCCTCCAGCACCGGCCGCGGATTCGTAAGCGAATGAATCACCCAGTAGTCGCCGACCTTGCGATTGTCGTTTCGCTCCAGCGCAAACTTCCTGGAATCCTTCGACCAGTGAATCGTCACCGCCGGTGTCCGCAGTCCTGCTTTGTTCGCATCGCCTTTTTCTTGTTTCTTCAGTTGCTCTTCCTGCTCCGGCAGGAGCACGCGGGCATAGCTGTATTTCTCCACACCATCCGTTGTTACTTGCGTCTCCACCACGCTGGCATCGCCCAGCTTTTTCAGCGCTTTTGCGTAGTTCTCTGCGTCCATTGCGTAGAGGTTGTATCCTCGCGCGAAGACCACCGTTTTTTCATCGGGCGACAGGGAGGCCCACAACGGTTTTTTCTTAGGCGCCTCAAAATTGTCCAGCCGCGTCACTCTCCCAGTCGCCAAGTCATATTCAAAGTAGAGCGTGCGCGTTTCCTCCGGTTTTTCTCCCTGTGCGCCTCCTGGTGCCGCCTGACCTTGCTCGCCCTGCTTCAACTCTCCTTCTTTGCCTTGCTCTTCGAGGTCCTCCTGGCTCTTTTCTTTTTTCGGTTCGTTCGGTACCACTGCATCCTTTCGAATCTCCACCTCGAAGCGCATCTTGGTGTCTTTGTCCACCAGCTTCAGCCGCTTTACCGGAAGGTGCTGCGCGTCATACGGAAAGTTCGTCAGCCTCGAAAGCTCCGCCGCCACCTTCGCGTTGTCCCACAGCGGCGCCTTTGCCTTTCTCGCCGGATCCACCAGGTAATACCGCGTGCCTTCGGTGGTCTGGAAGCTGTACCAGAATTTGTCGGACTCGCTAAACCAGTGCGGCGTCACTGCCAAATCAAACACCAGCTTGTTCACCGCATCGGGCAGGAACCGCTCTTCGAGTTCGTAGTTGGGGACGACGCGGGCCGAGGCGTCTCCAGAGCCACCCTCTCCTTTGGCTGCTGCGGGCGCCCCATTCGGGATGCCCCATGCCCGCATCGCCAGTAGGCTTGCCGCTGCCAACGCCGCACATACGCCCAATCGCGCCGCTGGATTTCCTTTGCGATACCCTCCCCACCGCGCATCTACCGCTGTCATCGTTAATCCCTCCACTTCGGCACACTTCAGCACATTTCGCCGTTCAAAGGCCGGACATTATAGCCCCATTCCACTTCGCCCACGCATTTATGCGCTTTCTCAGGCGATTTGTCCGGAGGCCGGGAAATGGCGCCTCCGTGGGGAATACATCTAACCTTTAGGCGGTCTTTGGAAACAAAGCGGGGGTATTGGCGTTATATCAAAGGGTGGCACTTAGCCCCTGAAGAGGTAACAAGCTCTCTCAGCCCTGAGGATTTGGCTCAATGGGGAGCTCCAAATCATGAAGCGTGCTCTCATCGTCGCTGGGCTTTTGGTTATCGCAATTGCCGCGCCTCCGCTGGCGCACCAAGTCCACAAAACGCCGGTCGCCCACATGTCCCTAAAGGTGGGCGACTTGGCTCCCGACTTCACGCTTTTAACGAATGATTGGAAGACGGTCAAGCTGAGCGACTACCACGGCAAAAAGAACGTCTTCCTCGCGGTCTACGTCCTCGCGTTTTCCGAAGGCTGCACCGCACAAATGCGCGCCGTCCAAACGGGCATCGACTCCGGCCGCATTCCCACGGAAGACACCGCCGTCTTCGGCGTCAGCATGGACAGTCCCGCTGCCAACGCCGCCTTCGCCGATCAGAACAATCTGCGCTTTCCTTTGCTCAGTGACATGAACCACAAGATGCTGAAGAGCTACGGCATCCTGAAAACCTACAGCGTCGAAAACGAGGACTATCAGTGGGCTCTGCGCGCGAACATCGTCATTGACAAGCAGGGCATCATCCGCCTGATTGATGAGGGCGACAACGCCGTCGATCCCAACACCGCCCTCACTCTCTGCACCACCCTCCACAAGCCAGCGCCTTCCGACTAGCTTTGGCAGCCGTGGTATCATCGCGCCACAAGGCTGCCTATGAAGTCCCTTCTCGCCTTCCTTCTTGTGCTCTTGGCGGCTCACTCCGCGTCTTCTGAGCAGCCCAAGACTTTTCGCGATCTCCAGTGGAAGTTCCCGCGAGTGCGAACAGCGGCTGGCGAAAAGGACGCGGTCCTCCGCGAGCGATTTCAAGCCAAGGGGCTGCCTTATCCGCCCTATGCCATGTTGCTCCGTGCGTTCAAGAAAGAGGCGCGGCTAGAACTTTGGGCCACTGCCGCTGCCGAAAAGCCGTACGTACTTGTTTACGAATACCGCATGTGCACGTCGTCGAGTGTCCTTGGTCCTAAGCGGAGATTTGGTGACCAGCAAGTCCCCGAAGGCTTTTATGAACTCGACTGGTTCAACCCGCAAAGTAATTTCTTCCTGAGCATGCACATCAATTATCCAAACGCCTCCGACCGTATCCTAGGCTTTCGTCAGAATCTGGGCGGCGACATTTTTCTTCACGGAAACTGTGCCTCCATTGGTTGCATCCCCATCACCGACGATGGCATCAAGGAGGTCTATTGGCTCGCTGTGCTTGTCCACAGCCAGGGACAGGCGCATTTGCCCATCGAGATTTTCCCCGCGCGCCTAACCGACGCCGGGCTCAGATCTCTGGCAGAGACACATCGAAATCAGATAGAACTTGTTTCTTTTTGGAGCAATCTTAAGGAAGGCTACGATTTCTTCGAGAATGGCCACGTCCCGCCGCACGTCATGACCCGTAACAACGGCTCCTACGCTTTCAATCATTTCAATCAGAAATAGTGGTTGAGGATTGAAGAAAGTACAACTAGTTGGCGGTGCCCGTTGCGAGGTAACTGTCTTTGGCGGCGTCGCCATAGAGGTGGAGAAGCTGCGACGCGCGTTTCAGCAGATCGGAAGGCATGTCCCCCGGCTGATAATCGACCCAACCCGTGGTATACGCCAGCGAGATTCTCTTTCCGGCGCATTCCAGGTCCATCGAGCCCATGCGGTTCAGAACCTGGGTCACTTCGCCGACGTTGCACTTCGGCAGCACCAGCACGAAGTCGTCGTTGGCCAGCCGCACGGCATAGTCCGAACCGCGGCTCACTTCCTTCAGCCTTCTTGCAAACTCTTTCAGCGCCTGATCCACGGCGGTCTTTCCATATTGCTGGGTTAAATCTCCCAAATCTTCGAGATGGATGGTCGCCAGGCTCAGCGCCGTATTGTTTCTCTTTGCGCGCGCGATTTCTCTCCCCAGGTGCAGCAGCGCTGAAGTGCGCGTGTGCAAGCCCGTCACCGGATCCACGGCGGCGGTATCGTCCACGGCGGCTCCGTTATCTTCGGCTCCCGCACTCGGCCCGGTCGCCTGCTTGCGCATCTTGCGGAACGACCGCTGACGGTACAGCATCCAGCCATTGAATAGCAGGAGCAAACATAAAATTCCCCAACGCGCCTGTTCGGGAGTCAATTCGTAGAAATGATCTTTGTGGCGGAAAAGCCGGGAGAACGCGGTCAGCGTCAGCACCGCTGCGGAAAGCAAAGTCACCGTCAGGGTGGAGAACCACAGCCACCATTCCCGACGGCTCAGCTTCTTCAGGTCGATTGCGGCGGACTGCCCGTAGTAACTCGCAGGCCCTTCCAGCGGGGACTTGGCCCCGAGGCTGACCCGGTCTCCGAACTCGGATGCTTTTGTAGCAGGCCGGCCGAACATATTTGCTAAATGTAGGCGGCGCTCCAGAATGGGGCAATCCCCAAAAGGTACAGGCTCTCCTTTTCAGGAACCTGCACCAAAGGACTGCTCGCTGAAAACGAAACGTCGGAGACTTCGCCTACGGTTTGCTTGGGAGTTTGCCGGAACGCGTCCAGTCGTCGGTTGGCGGATACAGTTCGAGCCCTATTTCGTAAGTGCCATCCCGGCGCGTTTCGCAGTGCGCGACGCGGCCACGCGAGGGGAGGCTGCCGCGGATCGGTTGGAGGACCAGGTCGTGGTTGGTTTCCCAAAGGTTTTTGCTGACGACGCGCGCGCCATGGCAGCTCACGTCTATTGTTGAAGTGACTTCGAACGCGCCTGTCATGGGATCAGACAGCTTCACGAACATCTTGAAAGAGATGCGGTTTTCCGCGCGGCGCAGAAGGGGAGCGTCCACGAATGTGTCCTGCACAACCGTATTTTGGGGGAAAGGAAGGCGGGGCCGCTTTCACCGCCATTTATTCACCGGTTAGCCCCGCACGTCAATAGTACCGGAGTACTTTCGTTCATCAGATGACTGCCGCCGCCTCCAGAATTGCGAACTGGGCCAGCGTAGTACGCCGCTGTAAAACTGGCGGCGCTCGGACAGGTAAGCCCGGTAGGTTTCCTGCACCCAGCTTTCCTATGCCGCAAGAGGGCTGGAATCACCTGCAAAATACCGGGCAATTGTCGCAGCACATCGAACTCCAGCTTCAATGGATTTGAGCACGCCTTGCCCGGAGAGCGGATCGAACGCCGGTGCAGCATCGCCCGTAGCGATCCAATTCGCGCCAACGACGGGGCGGCGCACCAAGAAGCTGGCCGAGACAACCATGGATGGCGGTGGAATTTGCCTGCGCCCGGCACGCTCGAAGGTCAGTGGCGCCGATTCCATCAGCTGATTCCAATTGTCGGCATTCCAGAAATCGGAATCGGTCATGTATTGTCAGCAAAACTCGGTTTTGGAGAAACCACGGGTCTAAAGACCCGCCACTACACGGTCCCCCAAACGTTTTGCCGGCGATGGCTTTTGCCAACGATGTAGCAGGCGAGCCAGGCTGCGTCGAAAATCAGGGCTCCAATCAAGTATGCAAAGTGGTAGTTCATTGTCGCTGCCCCTTTTGAGTGGTGCTCCTTAGCGGTTTTTCGTCGCAAACGATAGAAGACTGAGGCGGAAAGGAATTTAGCTTCTGGTAAAGTCCGGCGGCTAACGAACTGAACCAGTACCGCATGCCGCACCGCCTCGAACGTTGAACCATCCTGATATAGACTGCATGCAACCCCGCGGCCACCCAAAGGTCCAAGAGAGGATTATTCTCGTGCAATCTGAGCGTCCACGCGCGCGGCGCTACACATTTGTAGCCAGTATTGAGATGACCGATCTCGAATCCGAAGTGCAACTTATCAAGCAGACCTGCGACTTGAGTCTGTTCGGATGTGGCGTGAGCACGCAGGATCCGCTTCCACCGGGGACGCGAATCCTGATCAGGATTCAGCATGCCGGCGCGAACCTTGCGGCGATGGGTAAGGTGGCCCATGCCGGGCACGGGACAAGAATGGGAGTGGTGTTTACGAAGATTGAGCCGCATCAGCAATTGGTTTTGGAAAAGTGGGTCGCGGAACTGAGAGAAGCTCGGGGTACGAAACCTGTGAAAGCGTAAGAAGCGCATTCGCTAAGAATCGCTGAGATTAGTTGGCGACAGTGAGTTCGATGGTGGCGGAGGCAGGAACCTTCGCTCCGGCCATGGGGGTTTGGTCAATCACCGAGCCGTGGGGCCATTGGGGCGCCCCGACGTAATTCACTTTGCGGCGCATCTGGGCCTGATCCAGGCGGCGCTGCGCTTCCACTTCGTTCAATCCCACGAGATGCGGCATCACGTAAGAAGTTTCTTTCGGGCCTTGCGAGATAAGCACGTCCACGCGCGGCGTGGCGGCGCCGGCCCCCGGCTTGGGATTCTGGAGCACGATGGCATCGGCTGGCTGGTCGGGCATGGTAATGGCTGAGACTTCGCCGACTTGCAAGCCCTGGCGCAGCAGTTCGACGCGCGAGGCGCGGAGGGAATTGCCTTCGAGCAGGGGAATCCGCAATTCGCGCTGGCCGAGGCTAAGGACCACGTGGGCTTGCTGCGAAACTTTCATCAGCAGGCCGGCTGTGGGCGTCTGGCGAAGGACAACGTTGATGGGCTGGTCGCTATAGATGCGATCGGCGACGCGCAGCACCAGGCCGCGCGATTGGAGCATCTTGTTTGCTTCAGCGACATTTTTGCCGACGAGGTTGGGCATGGTGACTTCGCGCCCGTGAATGGCGATGCGCATTGCAGTGATTGCGCTGAGGAACGCCGCGGACGCCAGGATGAAGACGAGGAGCGTCATGCGGGTGAGCCATTCAAGTCGTTCTTTCAGAGTCATAAGTTTTAAGTTTTAAGTTGTAAGTCAAAGAGGATTTGAGAACAAGAGCTTTTGGAGATTGGTTTTGCGCTTCGAGTATTCATTTTCAGTCAAAGAAAATGAAATATCAGCAGTTCAGCGCATAAGCGCTCACGAATGAAAAAAGCACAAATCATTTCCTCGATAGCGGCGGCGCCGGATACTCGGGCAGCTTGTCTTTGCTCGTGTCGGCGCGCTTCACTTCCAGTTCGTCGAAGAGCAATGAGGGGCTAATGACTGTGGTGGGCACGCCGCCTGGGCGATTGCTGACCAGGGGATCATTGCCCGCCGCGATCACGGCGGTGCGCAGAGAGCGTGTATCCAGTTCGTTGAAAACGGCGCCGCGCACGAGTTCCTCGTGGCCGTCGTTCGCGTAAACGCGATAGAGGAGGCGAGGAGTATTTCCCGGCTGACCGAGCGTTTCCACCCGATAGGCGTACGCTCTGCCTTGCTCCTTGGCCATTTCCATCACTTTCTTTTTCAGATCCTCTGGTGATTGCGCTTCGGTGCTTTTCAACAGCAACACTCCGAGGTTCGGGCCGGTTACCATTCCAGCGCCGGCGCGGCCATGGCCGTTTGAGGCAGGGAAATCGCGCAATGGCTGTCGTCCAAGCAAGTAATTCGTAAGTGTCCCTTTTTCGATGGTCGTGACGGGTTCCGCCTTGACGCCTTCGCTATCGAACATGTAGCTGCCGATGAGGCTCTTGCCTTGAAAGTCTTTCAGCGTGGGGTCGTCAACAACAGAAAGGAAATTCGGAAGGACGCGCGCTTTGTAGCTGGTAGCGAAAGCGCCCGTGGTGCGGTTCGGGCGGCCGAGCGCAGGCTTGCGGCCAACAACGTTTTGCCCAATCAGAGAGGCGACGATATCGTCCGCGGCGTCCGCGGAGAATAGAACCGGGCCGCGATACTCTTCTTCGACGATGGGCGCCTGGCGAAGAGCGACGATTGTGTCGAGCATGTTTTTGGCATTGGTCATCAGAGCGTCACGGGAAGGCAATTCTTCCATTCGCGCGACAACATATGCGGGACTGCGGCCGAGACGCATGCCGTCGTCGGCTTGCGCGGAGCTGTTTAACTGTACGGAATAAGTGGTCTTGCCGCAGCGCGTGACGGTGCCTTCGGTATTGACGAGATATTCGTTGACGGCAGTAAAGCGTGCGGACGCCGTCACGGATTGCACATCGGGATACTGGCGAAACAAATTGGTGACGTCCTCGAGCGTTTTCTTCCAGGAAGCTTCGTCGAGCTTTAGCGAAACGGTAGGCTCGACAGCGACGAGCGGTGGAGTTTTCGCGAAATCGTCAACGGGATTGGCTTCGGTGGTGAAGCGCTTGAGCTCGGCTTGTTTTTCGGCGAGCGCCTGGCCGGCGTCCTTATAAGCATTGTCGGTGGCAAGCCAGATTTGACGGCGAAGAGCGATGGGATCATTGTCGAGCGGGAGAATGGTGGATTCGCCTTCGCCGCGGGCATAGAAGCTGTCTTGCTTGTAGTCGCCAATGCGCACAACGGCGCGCAGGACGCGAAAGTGGCCGTGCTGGCTTTCACGGAGGGCGCCGAAAGCAGCTTCGGCGGAAAAGTCGTCCACGTCGTTGACACGATACTCGATGAAGTAAGGAGGCTGTACCTGGTCCATCTTGAGTTGCGCTTTCGACCGGTCGAGCTCGGTGAGCAGGGCTTCGAGCAAGCCATCGCCCTTAGCTGCGGCGTGAGCGGAGGCCATGGCGGGATCGGACGAGGGCTTCGAATCGCTTACGCTGGAAGCGGCGCGTGGAGCGGGAATGCTCACCGCGATGGCCAGGGCAAGAAGGAATGCGGATTTACGGTGAAGCGTGTAAGTGATCATGGCTTCACCTCCGCTTTGGTTTGCGAGGCGGTCTTGGAAGGAGCCGTGTTGTCTTCGAAGCCGGGAGGAGGCAAAAGCGGAGGGCGTTCGTGCTGATGCGCGCGTTTTTGCACTTCCATTTCAGAAAAGAGCATCGAGGGAGCAACCGCGGCAACCGGCACCTGCCCGCTTTCCGCGCCGCAGACGCCATTGAAGACGTGCGGCTGATCGCCCGTGGTGAGTATGCGAGTTAACGCTGCAAGCGGCGTTCCAACAATGTCCACGCCGCGAACCAGTTCGTCGGGCCGGCCGTCGGCATAGATCTTGAACACCATTACGGGGAGCACTTGAAACGCCTGCGGCAACTGGCGCGTGGTGATGGTGAACCCGCCCTGAATGTCATCGAAATACAGACCGTACGGCTTGCCCTGTTTCTTGACTTCGTCAATGAGTTTTTGGCGCATTTGGCTGTCGGGAACGGTTTGCGTGGAGGTGACAATTAAGTTTCCCTGGCGGCCGGTGGGCATGAGGCCCGGTTGATTGCGGCCATGGCCGTTCGAAACGCTGAAATTCTTGATGGGCATGCGCGACATAAGGAAATTTTTGAGGATGCCATCTTTGATTACATCGACGTGCTGTGCGGGGGAGCCTTCGTTGTCGTAGTCGTAGGCGCCGGCGAGTTTCACGCCAGCGATTTCGCGAATCGTGGGATCATCCACGACACTGAGAAATTTCGGCAAGACTTCCTGGCCGACCTTCTTGGTGAAGGTTTGGCCTTCTTCTTCGTCGCGCTGACGGTGGCCTTCGAGGCGGTGGCCGAGGACTTCGTGGAAGAAAACGGCGGCGGCGCGCCCGCTGAGGAGCGCGGGGCCGTCGTAAGGTTCGGCGACAGGAGCTTTGCGGAGGTCACCGAGGTCAGCAGCCATTTTTTCAATTTTCGCTGTAAGTTCGGTTTCGGCGGGAAGACCTTTGGCGTTCGGGGCTTGAAAAGTTTCGACGCGAAGCAGGTCCATGCCGTCGTCGGCGCGGGTCTGCGCTTCCATGACGAGCCGTGTGGAGGAGCTGGGGGAAACGAGCGTGGTGCCTTCATTCGAAACCATATGGGAATTGGAATTTGCCACCTGAAGCACGACGGTGGCGAAATAAACGTCGGGATATTTGCGGAAGGCCGCGGAGAGGCGCTTGATTTCGGCTTCCCAGGCTGCGCGATCAAATGGCCCTGCAGCGGAGGCTTCGCCGATGTGGGTCTGCGGTTTCTCTTTGGAAAAATCGGGAGACTTGTCTTCTTCTTCGGCGCGGACGGCCGTGTTGGTTCGAACGTTCATTAAAGAAGGGACGGCGCGCTTGTATTCGCGGTCGGTGAGTTCCCAAAGGACGCGGGCGATGGCGTCTGAATCATTGCCAATAGGAAGAGTGCCTGAAGTGACGCCGCTCGAGCGGCTTTGCCCGTGTGTGTTATCGAGGTCGGGAGAGCCAACGCGCATGGTGACGTCGGCGAAGCGCCGGTGCACGTTGTTGCTCCCGAGCAGGCTGCCGTAGGCGCCAGCGAGCACGACAAAATCCTGGTCATAGACCGAATAGCTGAGGTAGTAGGGAGGCTGCTCGCTTTTGCCTAGTTCGGTGACAGCGCGAGCCAGTTCCGTTTGCATGGCTTTTAAGACAGGATCGCTGGTTGAGACGGGAGCAGGCGAGGAAGGGGGCTTGCCGTCAGCGGCGGTCGTCACCGGAAAGAACACGAGTTGCGCCGTGAGGAAGCAGGCAGCGATGGCGCGCAGGAGTTTGGGCTCGCCAGCGTGCGCGGAACCGCGATTTTTCGAGGTTTCAGAGATGTGCATGAAAGATGGACTCCCTTTACGACGGTCGAACAGTCACTCAAATCCGTGTCATTCACAAAAAAACAACGTAGAAGTCGAGTATGCCTTAGTGCTTTGACACGCGCAAATCAGGTGTTGCCGAAGTGTTCGCTGGGCTTGAGGCGAGCGCCGTTAGCGAATTCGGGGGCGCTGACTTGCTTGCGGCCTTCCAGTTTGACGGATTGCAGGTGCAAAAGAGTTGCGCTGCCGCAGGACACGAACCAATCGCTCTTTGCCCCAAACAGCGCGCCAGGAGCGGAGCGGGCGGCGGCAGACTCCTGGCTCGCGAGGATATCGTTTGGGAGCGAGTCGAGGCAGGACGCTGGTTCGCCCCAGAGGTGGCATGCTTGACCGCGGAAGTTCGTGTAGGCGCCGGGCCAAGGGGCAAATCCGCGCATGCGATTGTAGATTTCCTGTGCCGGGCGGCTCCAATCGATGCGGCCGTCTTCTTTTTTCAGGATGGGAGCGACGGTGCCATCTGCATGGTTCTGTGGGCTCGGAACAATTGTGCCAGCAGCGAGACCGCGCAGCGTTTCCTCCATGAGTGGCGCACCGGCTTTGGACATTCGGGCGGCTAGTTCCGGTGCGGTTTCGTTAAGGCCGATTTCCATTTCGCGCTGAAGAAGAATGTCACCGGTGTCCATCCCGGCGTCGATCCGCATGGTGGTAAGTCCTGTGCGCGTTTCGCCATTGGCGATGGCCCAATTGATTGGTGCGGCGCCGCGATACTTGGGAAGCAGGGAAGCGTGGAGATTAATCCAGCCATGCTTGGGAATTGAAAGAAGACGCGCGGGAATGATTTGGCCGTAAGCGATGATGACAATGACGTCGGGAGCCAGCTTTTCCAGGAGCTGCTGTGCTTCCGGAGCGCGAATTTTCTCCGGTTGATGTACGGGAAGATTTGCGGCAAGCGCGACGTCTTTCACGGGAGAAACAGAAAGCTGCTGACCGCGGCCGCGGGGGCGGTCAGGCTGGGTAATGACGGCGATAACCTCGAAATCCGATTTACCGAGCACATGCTTCAGTGTGGGAACGGCGAATTGAGGGGTGCCGCAGAAGATTAAGCGCATAGGAGCACAGTCACGTGCTCCAGATTACCATTCGCCTTGCTTGCGGAGCTTTTTGATTTTGCGCTTGATCATGTCGCGCTTCAGCATGCCCAAATGTTGCAGGAAGAGAATGCCATTGAGGTGGTCGATTTCGTGGCAGAAGGCGCGCGCGAGCATGTTTTCGCCGCGAATTTCAAAAGGCTCGCCTTTGGCGTTCTGCGCCTTGACGGTGACGAACTGTGGACGCACGACGTAGCCGCGGAAGCCGGGAATCGAGAGGCAACCCTCTTCCTCTCGCACTTCGCCTTCCGCGTGCGTGAGTTCGGGATTGACTAGAACGATTTTCGCTTCCGGATTTTTTCCAGCCGTAACATCTACGACGCAAAAGCGAATGCTCTTTCCAATCTGGGGCGCAGCCAAGCCAACGCCTTGCGCGGCATACATGGAAGCGAACATGTCTTCGGCAAGCTCTTCGAGTTCGGAACCGAATTTGGTTACCGGGGCGCCGGGTTTTTCGAGAATGGGGTCGCCATATTTGACGATGGGATAAATCTTGCGCGGTGGCGAAGACACCTGTGGCGTTTCAGTTGCGGTAGCCGCTGGCGTTTTAGAACTCGTCGATTTGTCGGACATAATTGTCGAAGTTCCGGCGCATTTCGCCCAAGGAGTCCCCACCAAATTTTTGCAGAAAAGTATCAGCTAACACAAGAGCAACCATGGCTTCACCCGCGACGGCCCCGGCGGGGACTACGCACCAGTCGGAGCGCTCATAAGCGGCCTGGACTGGTTCTTTCGTGACCAGGTTGGCGGTGTGCAGCGGTTTGCGCAACGTGGAAATGGGCTTCAGATAGCCGCGGATCACAATGTCTTCACCATTCGTGATGCCGCCTTCGAGGCCGCCCGCGCGGTTGGTGAAACGGCGAAAACGGTGCGCGGCCTTGTCGTAAGAGATTTCGTCCTGCACATCGCTTCCGTGAGAGGCCGCGATCGATACGCCGTCGCCGATTTCGACGGCTTTCACGGCTTGCACGCTCATTAGCGCCTGGGCCAGGCGGCCATCGAGTTTTTCGTCCCACTGCGCGTGACTGCCCAGGCCGGGAGGAACATTGTGTGCAACAATTTCGAAAATGCCACCTACGGTGTCGTTTGCTTTGAGGGCAGCGTCGACTTCTTCCTTCATCTTTTCTTGGAGGGCGGCGTCAGCGCAGCGCAGTGGGGAATCCAGGTCGGCGCTGACGCCGCGAATTTTCTTCCAGGGTACGGGTTTCTCAAGGCGAACGTGACCCACCTGAATAGTGTGGCTGGCGATTTCCGTGCCAAATTCTTTCAAAAGGATTTTGGCGAACGCCCCTGCCGCCACTCGCGCGGCAGTCTCGCGCGCCGAAGCGCGTTCGAGGATGTAACGGGCATCGTGATAATTGAATTTCAGGGAACCAGCCAGGTCGGCATGGCCGGGGCGGGGCGCGAGAAGCTTCTTTGCGCCGGGATCGTCTTCGGCGGGTTCAACGGGGAGGATTTTTTCCCAGTTGGCCCAATCACGATTCTCGATTCGTAGCGCGATGGGTGCGCCGATGGTCTTCCCGTGGCGCACGCCAGCAAAAATCTCCGCGTGGTCCTTTTCGATCTTCTGCCGGCCGCCGCGCCCATAACCAAGCTGGCGGCGGTGCAGTTCCTGGTTGATGAGCTTGAGATCGATCGGAAGTTGCGCGGGAAGCCCGGAAATATAAGCGAATAGCGCCTGTCCATGCGATTCACCAGCCGTGTAGAACTTCAACATCCGCGCCTCTATCCTCGCGTGTTCATTCCGTTGGCAATGCAATCAGGAGGAAGAAGACAGTGTAGCGATAGCCGCTCCCGGCGTCCAGCGAGGCCGGGTTTTGCAGTATGCGGGTGATTGAATTAGCGGAGCAGGCCGTCAAAAAATACGCTATCCGCATCGCCTTCACCCATTGCGGCAAAAATGGATTTATTGTCCGGAGACCAGGCAACAGAAGCCGTTTTCAGAGTGATTGTGGCGTCCTGTGGCACTGATTCCTGAACGGACACGCTTGCCAGGCCGAAGTCGAGAATCTTCACATGGCCGTCTCTACTTATGAAGATATTGTCCGGTTTGATGTCACGATGGACAATGCTTCTTTCGTGAGCGGCACCGAGCCCTTTTGCAATTTGAGATGCGACCTCGATGGCCTTACGCTGAGGAAGTGGCCCGGGTCGCAGCCGCTCCCGAAGAGTCTCGCCTTCCAGAAGCTCTGTGACGATGAATGGCAGAGCGTCATGTGTGCCGATGTCGAGGATGATCAGGATATTCGGATGATGAATCTGCCCCGCGGCGCGGGCTTCGCGCTCGAACCGTGCGCGACGGTCGGGATCAGTGGCAAAGTCAGGCGGGAGAACTTTCAAAGCTACGTCGCGCGCGAGGCGGGAATCACGCGCCCGGTAGACTTCCCCCATTCCGCCTGCCCCCAGTGGTGCAAGAACTTCATAGGGGCCAAGGCGTGTCCCTGGAGCTATTGGCATAGGCGGCGAGATTATAGCTCCAGAATGGCTTTTCCAGCGCTTCCAGGACTCATTTCTAACAAGTTAGTTTCGCGGACGGTTTTCTTTTTCGCCGACCCGAAGGCATGACCTACCTTAAGTGTCCCTTGGGCTTTTCCAAGTGCACAGCCCAAGCTAAGATTCCCAAGGCGAAGCATTTGCACTTCCAGCCACGCAGGCTATGACCATAGAAGACATTCAGCTGCTCTTCGAGTACGACCGCTGGGCGAACAATCATGTTTTGCAGGCGGCCAGCGCGCTCAGCGTTGAGCAATTCACGCGAGACCTGGGTGGTAGCTTTCGTTCTGTCCGAGAAGTGCTCTTACACATCATTGGTGGGGAGTGGGGTTGGCTCACCTATTGGCAAGCGCCGTCCCATGGCCCGGCATTCTTAGCGGATCTGTGGGCTCGACACGACGCCATTTTCCGGCCGGGCGTGTTTCCTGACATCGCTGCGGTTCGTGTGAAGTGGGCGGAAATCGAGGGAGTACAAGCTGAGTTTGTCAGCGGCCTTACAGACGAAGCATTGAGAAAAGTGCTCCCGATTCGCAAGACGCAGATGAGCCTGGCGCACTTGATGCAGCATCTTGCCAATCATTCGACTTACCATCGGGGCCAATTCGCACACATGATGCGGCAGCTTGGCTCGAAGCCTGTGGCCACGGACTTCCATGCGTTTCTGGCTCAGCGTACTGTTTCTTTGCCACCAACATAGAGGGGCATAAGAATCTGGATGGCGATGCCGCGGCGGCCTTGGCCCAGATCGTCTACGCGAAGCACTTGGCCGAGCGACTCGCGATTCAGGGAGCCGGGCGCGTCGGAATAGGGGAAGGTAATGAATACGCGCATGCCTTCCGTGTACGACGCGTTTTTGGATGCGAAGTAGACACTGTCTCGGGTTGTGTTGAGGGTTGGGAGAATCTCATCAAATTGGAGGTGAGCGTCCGAAGGCCGCACGCGAACCACTTGCGGAAGCTTCAGCCGGGCTCGGCGCCTGCGCTCTGGTGGATAACTCATAATGTCCTATGAGAATAGGTTAGCCGACTGGTAGATTTTCCCGGCATGATTGTTCCGCAGAAGTTGTTCAGTTGACAAAGGCTCAGGTAGGGCAAACGGTTGCTTCTCGAGATGGGTCGTGCGCATGAGGAATCAATGGAAAGAAGAGTTTAGAACGAGCGCGAAATCGCTTACTTGACGCACGGTTGGCCTACAGTTACGCTTTCGGAATATGCTGTTTCGGCGAGAAGTTGGACGCAGAAGACGGGTGTGAACAGGTACTTGTGGCCGACACTCCGCTCCAGGTAACAGGCAGCCGTGCGAAACAGGAAGAAGCCCCTTCGATCGGCGAAGTGCTAGGGGACGCGGCGAAACGGGCCGTAGCGGCTGTTCAGGATTACTCGCTGCTTTCCTTTCGGTCGCTGACCAATCTCGCAACTTCACCTCATTATTTCCAAGACACCCTCGATCAGATGGATGACGTCGGAGTCGGCTCGCTGCCAATCATTCTGCTTTCAGGATTTTTTATCGGCGGCGTCATGGTTTTGCAGACTGGGGCGCAGTTTGTGCGGTTTGGGCAGACTTCCTTGACCGGGGACGTCGTTTCGCTGGCGCTGGTGCGCGAACTGGGGCCGGCGATTACGGGCTTGCTCACTGCGGGGCGATGCTCTTCTGGTATGGCGTCCGAGTTAGGCTCGATGCTGGTGACCGAGCAAGTGGACGCAATGCGGGCGATGGGCACGGACCCAAGCCGAAAATTGGTAACGCCGCGTGTGCTAGCGAGTATGTTGATGGTGCCACTGCTCACGGCAATGATGGTGTTCGTCGGGCTGCTGGGCGGATGCGTTGCTTCTGTCTTTTCGTTGCAACTCAGCGCCGTGGAATTCTGGCGGCGCGCCGTGGATGTCCTGGAATTTCCCGACCTGATGCAAGGTTTCATGAAATCATTGACGTTTGCCTTCATTCTGGCGACGGTGGGTTGCTACAAGGGATTGACAGTGCGAGGCGGTACGCAAGGCGTCGGCCGAGCCACGACACAAGCCGTCGTGGTTTCCTCCGTGTTCATTATTGTGGCGGACCTGTTCCTGACCAAGCTTTCGCTCTATCTATCCAATAAAGTCTTCTAGAACGAATTCCCGCTCGCGATCGACTCGCCTTTCACCAGGACGCGGTCGAAAAAGTCTGCGGTCGCTTTGTACCCGCGCACCCAGGAGCGCCACAAAAGAAAATCGTGAATCTCGTCCGGAAAGACGATTTGCTCAAACGCGACTTTCTGTTCGCGGAGACGCTGAACAAGGTCCACCATCTGGCTGAAATCCACATTGCGGTCGTCATCGCCTTGGATTAGAAGGACGGGCGATTTCCAAGACTTGATCGAGGCATTCGGCGAAGACTCGAACGCGATGCGCATAGCCTCGGCGCGGTCGGGTGGGCCGCCGCCTTCCTGCCCACCCGGGCCGCCGCGAAAAATGCCGCGGGCGGACCAGTCATGCACGCCATGAAAATCCACACCAGCAGCGAAAATGTCCGAATTGCGAGCAAGGCCCATGGCCGTGAGGAATCCGCCGTAAGAACCGCCCCAAAGACCGATTTTCTTCGCGTCGACAATTGGAAGCGTCTGTAGATATTTAGCCGCCGCAACGATGTCCTGATATTCTTCCGCGCCGCGCGGCCCGCCTTTTTCGCGCTCACGAAAAGCGCGGCCATACATGATGCCGGTACGGTAGTTGACCGAAAGGACCACGTAGCCGCGCGAAGCCAGGTACTGATTTTCGGCGTAAGCGTTGTGGTAGTACTGCATGTAGTGAAAGCCGAGCATCATCTGGCGTCGTGAGCCACCGTGCATAAAGAGCAGCGCGGGGCCGGCAGAGGTGCGTCCGCGAGGGATGAAGAGCTGCCCGTGAATCTGCAATCCATCTGCTGCGGGGAAAACAACCTGCTTGGGAGCAACGAGTTGCGAAGACGGAAAGTCCGAGGGGAGTTGCGAGCTTGCAATCATCTCGCGTCCGGAGGGCGTGAGGTGATAGGGCATGGCCGGGGAAGTTGCAGTTGAGCCGAGACAAACGACAGTGTGGCCATCCAATAGTTCGACGGGAGACCATTCCATAGTTTCGCCTTTGCTGAGAGCTTCAGGCTTCCCGCCGTCAACGCGAACGCGCCACAAGTGCCGGCGGTCAATATCGTCCTGATTCGAGGAGTAAATCACCGAGCGGCCATCTCGCGATACGGCTACGTCTTCCACTTCGAATTCGCCGGGCGTGAGAAGCATAGCGGCGCCACCGGTGGAGGGAATGGAATACAAATGGTTCCAGCCGTCCTGTTCCGAAGCAAAGACAATTCGGTTTCCCACAAAATGAAAAGATTTGTTTTCGGTGAGATTCGGAAGAGAGGCCACAAGTTCTTCGGTGCTATGCCAGATGGCACGCCCTTCACCGATTGCGGCATCGGCAACATAAATAGCCCAAGGATTGGGTCGCGTCTGCAACAGGGGCAAACGCTCTTCGAGCCCGTGGATGCGGACGAACGCGATCTGTTTGCCGTCCGCAGACCAGCGTGGCATGGAGTCGCGGTCCACCGAAGGAGCAAGGTAGCAGACGGATTCGCGGCCGAAGTTGTAGATGCCTATGAAGCTGTGATCGCCTCGATGAGAGACGAAGGCGATCTCCGTGCCATCCGGTGACCATTGCGGCGAATCATTTTCGCCGCGTACGAAGGCAAGTTGATGTGCGGGTACGGCGCCGGACACAGGCGCGGCCCAGAGTTGCCCGCGCGCGGCCCAAACGGCCGTTGTGCCATCTGGTGAAAGCTCGATGTCTTCACACCCTTCTCGTGTGCAATTCAATTCACCCAGCAGTCGCGGCTCGCCCTTGTCCACG
>Ga0209166_10001373_pt1 | contig 20502 bp, 17 predicted proteins | sample Coa_R1_3_FD_187151 | JGI IMG/M metagenome (GOLD analysis project Ga0209166, IMG submission 187151) | Surface soil microbial communities from Centralia Pennsylvania, which are recovering from an underground coalmine fire - Coalmine... | ecosystem: Environmental > Terrestrial > Soil >... | reverse complement strand
GCGGCCGGGCGGCCCGCGTCCGCTCCCTGCCATGAGATGCTGGTAAGCCCGCCGCTACGCTGCGTCCGCGGCTTCCGGCGGGACGGCGGGACGGCGCGGTGCCGGCACGGCGGCCGCGCAGGTGCGGGCAGCGGAGGTGCGCGATGGCGCGGGACGCGACGCGGCGCCGGGTGCTGGCTGCCGCCGCGGCGGCGCTGCCCCTGGTGGCGGCGGGCTGCAAGGGCATCAGCGTGCTGGGCAGCCCGCCGAAGGCCGCGCCCGGCGTGACCGTGGCCACCGAGGCCATTGCCGTGGAGACTCAGCTCATCGCGCACTACGGCGCCGTCCTGCGCACGGTGCCGGGGCTGGCCGGGACGTTGCGGCCGCTGCTCGCCCAGCACCACGAACACCTTGCCCGGCTGCGGGCCCGGCTCATCGTCCCGCCGGGCGGCCAGCCGCTGCCCAGGCCGCGCGCCACGCCGCTGCTCACGGCACCGGTGCCGGGCACGTCCGCCGCCGCGCTCGGCTATCTGCGCCATGCCGAGAACGCCGCCTCCGCCGCACTGCTGGCTCACCTGGCGGCCGCGCCGCCGTCGCTGGCCGAACTGCTGGCCAGCATCTCCGCCTCCGAGGCGACGCACGCACTCGTCCTCACCACCCCCGCGACGCACCGATGAACTCCGCACAGGGCGTGGTGGCGGCGCTGCAGGGGGCACTGGCCGCGGAGAACTCCGCAGTTTACGGCTACGGGGTGGCGGGCGCGCACCTGGCCGGCGCGCGCCGGGTGGCCGCGGTCCGGAACTGGGTCGGCCACGAGAACGCCAGGGACACGCTCACCGCCATGCTGGCCGCGCGGGGCGCCCAGCCGGTAGCCGCAGCGGCCGCCTACGAACTGCCGTTCGCCGTGCACAGCGCCGCCGCGGCGGTCGCGCTGGCGACGGTGCTCGAGGATCGCCTCGCCGCGGCGTACCTGGGCCTGACCGGGCTGGCCGACCCGGCACTGCGGGCGTTCGGCGCGCGCGGGGTCCGCACGGCGGCACTGCGCGCGGCCGCCTGGCGGGGCAGCACCCTGGCGTTTCCCGGGCTCGACGTGCCCGCGGCCCGGTTGCCAAGCCGGGGCAGCGGCTCACCGGGCCCCACCAGCCCGGCACTTGGGAGCCCCACCTCCTCGCACCCCGGCTGACCCGGCTCTGGCAGGTCGGTCAGCCCCAGGACTGCCTGCTCAGCACCTGCTCGATCCTGGCCGCGGCGTCATCGAGGTCGGCCGCGCCGGCGATCCGCTCGGCCCACGACCACCAGAACCACCAGGTACCGTCCTCGCACCGCCAGGCGTAGACGTCCTCGGCGGGTCCGGCCGCATGCACGACCTCCAGCCTGGGGATCCGGCCCGGTGCGAGCACCAGGCCCGCCGTCATCCCACGGCGGCGCAGTTCTACCGCCAGGTGTTCGAGACGGTGCAGATTGGCGTCCCGAAGCCCGGGAACGTCCCGCTTCGGCCGCGTTATCGATGCCATCGAGGTCATCCTTAGTGATGAATAATCAACGCGGAGTAATACTACGGCGGAAATAGCCTCCGCGGGCGTGGTTGCGCCATTCAGTAGCGGCTCGTGCGGCGACGGTACCCGGCACACCTGCGCAGCCTCGCCGACCGGGGGAACCGGGCAGGCCAGAACGCGCGGCGGGCCGCCTCCGGCACCCCGCGATGCCCGTTCCACGAGGGTTCGGTCCGCGCGGTGCCAGAAACCACATAGGCGCGTCATGGCCGGCAGGCCGGTGATTTACCGGCTCGTCCCGGGGGGCTCAGCCCAGCGGCGCGGGCAGCGGCTGGGCGTGCAGCACGGTGAGCCGGGACACCGCACGGGTGAGCGCCACGTACAACTGGTGCAGCCCACGGGAGTGGCCGGCCGCGATGGCGGCCGGCTCGGCCACGATCACCTGGTCGAACTCCAGGCCCTTGGCCAAGCTGACCGGCACCAGGGTGAGACGGGCGTCCGGGCCCTCGGCGCCGAGCATGCGGTGCGCGACATTGGCCCGGTCCAGCGCCCGGGCCAGCCCGGCCACCTGCCCATCTGCTGCGATCACCGCGGTAGAGCCGGGCCGGCCCAGCGCGTCGGCGCAGGCCCGGGCGAGCGCGGCGGCGAAGCCGCCCGGCGTGGTGCCGGTGATCGTCAGCGCAGCCGGGTCCTGGCGAAACGACCGGGCTGCCGGAACCCCGGGGGCGATGCGCGGCAGCAGCAGGCTGGCGTAGTCCAGGATCTGCCGGGGAACCCGGTACCCGGTGTCAAGCAGCCGCAGCCCGGCGTCCGGTTTGCCCAGGTGGCCGAGCAGGGCGGCCCAGTCCGCCACGGCCGCGGGGGTGGTGGCCTGGGCGAGGTCGCCGAGCACCGTGGCCGAGCCGGTGGCGCACCGGCGGCCCACCGCGCGGCATTCCATCGCCGACAGGTCCTGCGCCTCGTCCACCACCACGTGGGACAGGCTGGGGACCCGCTCGATCAGGTCGCGGGCCTCGTCCACCAGGACGGCGTCCGCCGCGGACCAGCGCGCCGACTTCGGCCCGCGCGGCGCCGGGTGCCACCGGATCTCGGCCTGCTCGCCGGAGTCGAGGACCCCCTCGGCGGCCCGGCCGAGCAACTCCGGGTCCGACAGCAGCCGCAGCACCAGGCGGACCGGGTCCGCGGCCGGCCACACCGCGTCTACCAGTGCGCGCACCTCGCGGGTCCGCCGCACCGACTCGTGGGTGCGGTCGTCGCACGGCTCCCCCGCCGCCTCCATCCGGGTGAGCACCACGTGCGCGATCCGGTGGCCGAGCATGTCCCGGCCCGCGCCGTAGCGGACGCCGCGGTCGCGCAGTCCGGCGATCAGCTCCGCGATCTCATACGCGCGCACCCGCCACCGCCGGGAGCCGCGGGTGAGCATGAGGCCATCGGCCGGCTCGGACACTCCCGCCCACAGCGCGCGGCGCAGCACCTGCGCCATCCGCGCGTCGCCCTTGATACGGGCGGCTTGCTCGGAGTCGGTGGCCCGCACCTCCACGGTGCCGACCAGGTCGGCGATGGTCACCTGGGTAACGCCAACCTCGCCCAGCGCCGGGAGCACGTTGCCGATGTAGGCGAGGAAGGCGCGGTTCGGCCCGATGACCAGCACACCGCCGCGCTTCATCGCCCTCGCGTGCGCGTAGAGCAGGTAAGCGACCCGGTGCAGGCCCACTGCGGTCTTGCCGGTGCCCGGCGCGCCCTGCACGCACACGGTGGTGCCGGCATCGGCGCGGACGATGTCGTCCTGGTCGGGCTGGATCGTCGCGACGATGTCACGCATCGGGCCCGACCGGGGCCGCTCGATCTCCTCCAGCATGATCCGGCTGGGCTGCCCGCCGCCGCGCGCCGCGCCGCCGAACTCCTCGTCCTCGTACGCGGTCAGGTCCCCGCCGGAGAACCCGAACCTGCGCCGCCGCACCAGGTCCATCGGGTCAGACTGGCTGGCCCGGTAGAACGCGCGGGACACCCGGGCGCGCCAGTCGATCACGATCGGGCGCCCGCGCGGGTCGTGGACGTGCCGGCGGCCGATGTGGAAGCGCGTGCCGTCCGCCCCGCCCTCCCCTTCCTCACTCCATACGCTCCCCGGGGCATAGTCGAGCCTGCCGAAGAACAGCGGGGCGCCGGGGATGTCACGCAGGGCCTCGGCCCGGTGATACAGGTCTGCCTTGAGGTACTCGATGGACACGCGGTCGCCGCCGAGGGCGGGCAGCGCGAGAACGTCCTCCCGCATCAGCCGCAGGTACTCGCGGGACTGGCTGAGGTGCTCGCGTTCGGCGGCGAGAACCAGGTCGGCGGGCTCGGCGGGGTCAGCGGGCTGGGCGGGATCGGCGGGGCCGGCAGCGTCGGTGGAATTGGCCGGATTGGCGGATCTGGATGGCTCGGCGGGCCTGGCGTCTGTCCCGCTGGGCGAGGGCATGCGTCATCACCTCGGAAGGTAGGAGGGATGCGGGCACAAGAGCCGGAAAGTTTACCTGGCCGCCGCCGGAACGTCACCTGGTTTTCCGCCCGCCCGGAACCCAGTCAGCCGCGCGGCTCCCGGCTGGCCCGATCGTGGTCCTGACATCGGTGTAGCTGGGATGACACCGATGGCATGATCACGAGCTGGCGGGCGGGGTCCCGTCCGCCGGGGTGACGACGTACTGGCGCAGGCACAGGTCCTCGAAGGTCACCGGGCCGCGCGGGCCGGGCACGTGGTCCACGTTGATCCCGGTCTCCGGCACGCCGCGCAGCCGGAACCCGTCCAGCAGCCGGGTGCTTGCGTTCCAGAACGCACCGGTGCCGGCGTAGGCGTCCAGGAACTCGCGGGCGGCGCCCGGGTCCGCGGTCACCACGCTCGCGGCCAGCCCGGAGGTTTCCCGGTTGGCGATCGCGGCCGCCTGCGCCGGGCCGTCCACCGGGGCCACCGTCACGGTCGCCTCACGCCCGGCGTCCAGTGCCCACTCATGGCCGAGCGGGTGGTCGTACGGCGGCATCGAGGCCGCTACGCCGCGGCCGCGCAGCGCTTTGTCCGCCACCTCGAGCATCTGGTCCCAGACCTGCGCGTGCACCAGCAGCAGGTTCAGCCGGTTGCACACGCCCAGCCGGTCGAGGCTGGCGGTGATCAGCTCGGCGGCCAGCGCCGGGTCGGCGGCGCGGTCCAGGTAGAGCACCCCGCCGCCGTCGGCGTGGGCCAGCGTGCGGACCCCGTGCCGGGCCGCCTCCGCGGCCAGGGCGCGGGTGGTGTCCCCGCTGCCGCGCAGGATCACGAGCGGGATCAGGCCCGGCCGGGCGACCAGTTCGGACGCCGCCTGCCGGTCGGCGGACCTGACCAGCTGCAGCACGCCCGGGTCCAGCCCGGCCCCGGCCAGGGCCGGCGAGATGACATGGTCGAACAGCGCGGTGGCCGAGCGCAGTGCCGCCGCCCCAGTGCGCAGCACACCCGCATTGCGGGACTTGAGCAGCTGGGACGCCACGTCCACGGTGACATTAGGGCGGGCCTCGTAGTTCGCGCCGATCACACCGACCGGGACGCGCCGTTCGGCAAGGAAAAACCCGCCCGGCAGGTCACGGAGATGCCTTTCGGCGGGCGGGAACGCGGCGCCGGCCAGCAGTGAAATCTGCCGCGCCATCTCCGCGATCCGCGCCTCGCCGAGGGTGAGCCGGTCCAGCAGCCCGCGGCCGAGGCCGGCGGCCTCGCCGGCCTCGACGTCGGCGGCGTTGGCGGCGAGGATCTCCGGCGCCGCCTCGCCGAGCAGCCTGGCCATGCCGTGCAGGGCCGCATCGACGGTTTCGCCCGGGGCGGCGGCCAGCCGCGGGGCGGCGGCCTTGGCCGCCTGACCGCACGCGGTCACGGCTGTCGCGGCGTCGGATCCGGTCATCGCGGTCAGAACAGCACGGACGCGAACGTCGCGGTCTGCGTGAAGCCAACCCGCCGGTAGGCGGCGCGGGCCGGGCGGTTGTAGTCGTTGACGTACAGCGAGACCACCGGCGCCACCCGGCGCAGCGCGTCGGCGACCACCGCGGCCATGCCGGCCTCGGCCAGGCCACGGCCGCGCAGTTCCGGCCGCACCCAGACGCCCTGGACCTGGCAGGCCAGCGGGGTGACCGAGCCGATCTCCGCCTTGAACACCACCCGGCCGTCCTCGATCCGGGCGTACGCGCGGCCCGCCTCGATCAGCTCGCGCACCCGGGTCCGGTAGGCACCCCCGCCGTCCGGGCCGAGCGGTGAGACGCCCACTTCTTCGGTGAACATGGCCACCGAAGCCGGCATCAGGATGTCGAGTTCCTCCCGGCGGACCCGGCGGACCAGCGGATCCGGCGGCACCAGCGGCGGCCCGGAGATCTCCATGACCGGCTGGCTGGCCCGAACCTCGCGGGGCGCGCCCCAGGACGGGCGGAGCGTCTCCCACATGCTCATCACGGCCGGAGCCAGGCCCACGATCGAGGAGCAGCGGCGGCCCATCAGCCGGGCGCGGCCCGCGAACGCCGCGAGTGCCTCCGGGGTGGCCGAGACCGGGACCAGGTTGGCGCCGGCGTAGCACAGCGAGACTAGCTGGCCGCCCGGCTGATAGCCCCACACCTGGCCGCCAAGCCGGGCCAGTTCCAGCCCGGCCTCGCGTACGCGGGAGCCGACGAACACGTTGACGACGGGGTCACGGTCGCATAGCGCGAGCGCCTCGCCGAGGTCGCGATCGTCGAGCAGGCGCAGCGCCGAAGATCGCCCTGCCTTGGTGCGCAGCACTCATCCAGCGTATCGGCCGGCCGGGCGTGGCACGAAGGACACCCGTTGGGCGCACTGGGGCCGGCCGTCACGGCCGGGCCCGGCTCCACGGGGGCGTAGCACCCAACACCCCTGGCGCCCCTCGTGGCCGGGCGCTCCTGCCGGGCTCAGCCGTTCGGCGCCGGGGCGGGCAGGGCCGGGCAGGTGGCGTTGACCAGCCCGGCGCCGTGCGGCACGGCACCGGTGCGCAGATAGGCGTTGAGGTAGCCGTTGACGCACAGGTTGGGCGGCTGGGACAGCGACTGGCCGTGGTTCCCGCCGCCCTCGACCACCACCATCCGCGCGCTTGGCAGCAGCTTGCGCGCGACCAGGGCACCCGGGTAGGGGGTGGCGGCGTCGAGCGAGCCCTGGATCATCAGGATCGGGGGCAGGCCGGTGCCATGGATGGCGGGCGGGCGAGCCGGGCCATGCACCGGCCAGAAGGCACAGGGTGCGTTGAACCAGGCGTTGTCCCAGGCCTCGAACGGCGCGGTCCGGTAGACCCGCCGGGTGTCGGCATTCCACTTGGCCCAGTTGCGCGGCCAGTTGACGTCGCTGCACTCGACCGCGTTGTAGACGGCATACTCGTTCTCGTTCTGGCCGCCAAGCGCGCGGTACTCGCTGATCATCGGCTTGGTGGCGCCGGTGTGCAGGTAGGCGGCGAGGGCGGCGGCCAGCCCCGGCCAGAGCGTATTGCTGTACCCGCCCTGGAGCATGGTGTCGTCGTACTCGTCGGGGCCGACCATCGGGCCGTGCGGGCCGGCGATCGGGTGCGCGGTCAGCTCGGCCCGGGCCCGGTACCAGGCCTGCTGCACCTGCGCGCGGGTGGTGCCGAGCTGGTAGCTGGCGGCGTGCGCGGCGACCCAGGAGAAGAACGCCTGCATCCGGGCTTCGAACGCGTAGTCCTGGGAGATGTTGTCGGCGTACCAGGCGCCCCGCGGGTCGACGGTGCTGTCCAGCACCATCCGCCGCACCCGGTGGGCGAACAGCGTGGCGTAGACCTGGCCGAGGTAGGTGCCGTAGGAGTAGCCCAGGTAGCTGATCTTCTGCTGGCCCAGCGCGGCACGGATGGAGTCCATGTCCCGCGCGGCGTCCTCGGTGGTCATGTACGGCAACAGCCAGCCGAACCGGCGCTCGCAGTCGGCGGCGTAGGTCTTGGCCCGGCCAATGAGGAGCTGCTCGGCCGCCCGGTTCGCCGGGATGTAGTCGGGCCGCACGCCGGCGAAAAAGGACGGGTCGCAGCGCAGCGCGGGCACGCTTGCGCCCACGCCGCGCGGGTCGAACCCGATGATGTTGTACTCGGAGGCCACCTTCTGGTCGAGGCTGAAGGCGACCTGCGCGGCCAGGTAACGCCCGCTGCCGCCCGGGCCGCCAGGGTTGACCAGCAGGTCGCCCTGGCGCTTGGCGGGGGGTGCGGTCGCCGGGACCATGGACAGCGCCAGGGTGATCTTCCGGCCCGCCGGGTGCCGGTAGTCCAGCGGCACCGCCAGCTGCGCGCACTGCACCGAGGCGCCGGAGACCGTGCACGGATGCCAGTTCAGCCGGTGTGCCGATGCCTGGCCGGCCACGCTCTTGGTGGCCGGAGCGGAACCGGGGCCGGAGGAGGCGGCCGACGTGCAGCCGACCGCCAGCACGGCGGCACAGGACAGGACGGCGGCGGCCCGTGGGGCGCTGGCGCGCGGAAGCGCCCGCGCGAGCACGCGGGTAAGCGGCATGACTGTCATCTTGCCGCACCCGGAGGGGTGGGACGCACGTCAAGCGGTCTTGTGGCGTTCCGCCAGCGCCCGCCGGTACTCCTCGATGACGATGTCGTTGAGCTCGGTGACCGAGGTGTCCTCGCTCGCCTTGTCGAAGGTGATCTCGCCGTGCTGGAGCAGGTTGACCCGGTCGGAGATCTCCAGTACCTGGCCGTAGTTGTGGGCGATGATGATCACCGAAACGTCGCCGCGCTGTTTCAGGTCGCGCACCAGGTCCAGGATCATGGCGGCTTCCTTGGCGCCCATGGCGGCCAGCGGCTCGTCCAGGAGGAGGATCTTGGCGTCGGTGAACACCGCACGGGCGACCGCGATCGCCTGGCGCTGGCCGCCGGAGAGCTTGGCGACGTCCACGTCCACCGACGGGATGTTGACACCCAGCTCGTCCAGGTGCTCGCGGGCGGTCCGGCGCATTTTCTTGTTGGAGAGGAATGGCCAGCGGGTGATTTCCCGCTTGAGGAACATGTTGTGGTAGACGCTGAGCTGGTTGACCAGCGCCAGGTCCTGGTACACCACGTCGATGCCCAGCTCGCGGGCGTGGTCGACCGAGTTGATGGTCACCTCTTGCCCGTTGATCAGGATCCGGCCGCCATCCGGCTGCTGGAAGCCGCAGAGGATCTTCATAAGCGTGGACTTGCCCGCGCCGTTGTCACCGAGCAGGGCCAGCACCTCGCCCTTGGCCAGGTGCAGGTTGATGTCCCGCAGCGCGGTCACCGCGCCGAACCGCTTGCGGATGTGCTCGACCCGCAGCACGTCCTCCGTCGGGGCGGCCGGGGCCGCCTTCCCGTCCGGCGTCACGGCGGTCATAGTGCTCTCCCTCGTTCACGCAGCCGGGCGAACTGGACGTTGGCGACCATGGCGAGCAGGATCGCGGCGCCGAAGATCAACGGCAGCGGGTTCGCGCTGACCCCGATGACGTTGAAGCCGTCGGTGAGCACGGCCAGCATCACCGAGCCGAGGAAGGCGCCGATGATGGTGCCGGACCCGCCGAGCATCGCGGTGCCGCCGATGACCGCCGCCGCGACGGAGTAGAACATCGGCTGGTACCCGCCGGAGCTGGGGTCGATGACGCTGGTCTGGAAGGCCACCTGGAGGCCGACGAACGCGCCGAGCACGGCGGTGATCATGAAGTTGCCGTACTTGATCCGGGCCACGTTGACGCCCGCCTCCTGCGCGCCGAGCTGATTGCCGCCCACCGCGATGGTGTGCAAGCCCCACCGGGTCCGGCGCAGCACCAGGTTGAAGATGATCACGAGGATGACGGCCCAGCCGATCTCGGCCCAGGCGTACTCGCCGATCCAGTGGCCGATGCCCTGCACCGGTCCGGGGATGGCGGACTGCTCGGCGTGCGAGGTGATGAGCATGATGCCCTGCAGCGCGAAGCCGGTGCCCAGCGTGGTGACGAACGAGGGCAGGCCCATCGCGACGGTGAGGAACCCGTTCACCCAGCCGACCACCAGGCCCATGACCAGGGACAGGATGATCGCGAGGATGCCGGGCACCCCGTAGAAGTCGATCAGGTAGTGCATCATGAACGGCGCGAGCGTGTAGGTGAAGCCCACCGACAGGTCGATCTCCCCACAGATGAGCAGGAACACCTCGCCGATCGCGATGATGATGATGGGCCCGGCGATCTGGGAGACGTTGATCAGGTCGAGCTTGGTGAAGAACGTGGACCGCCCAGCCGACGAGATGAACCCGAAGTAGACGATCAGCAGCACCACCACGACGAAAACCGTCGCCTCGCGCTGCTGCATGAACCCGACCGCTGCCCTGCGCAGGAGCCCCGGGGGGCCGCTCCTGCTCGGCTGCCCTCCGCGCGGGCCGCCTACTGCGGCAGTGCGCTCAGCGGTTTCGCTCACCTCGACCCCATCCTTCCGTGCGCGCATGTGCGCGCCACTCAGGCCGCGGGCGCGCCAGCGGCCGTGCTGGCCTCGATCGCATGACCAGTATCCGCCGACCGGCGCGCCCGCCCAAGCCCTGCTCTTCCCGGTGCCGGGCCAGCCGTCAGGTGCTGGTGGTGGCGATCGGGTTCTGGATCGGGCCGGACCGCGGCACCAGGGTGGGCTTCGCGGCGGAGCCCTCGTAGCTGGTCTTCGAGTTGAGGTACGGCGTGACGTTGGACTTGGTGACGAAGGTCAGGCCGGTGTCGGTGTCCGGCGGCCGGACCAGCCCGCCGGTCAGGTTGTACAGGTACAGGTACAGGCAGGGCAGGAAGCCCTGCAGGTACGGCTCCTGGTCGATGGTGAAGTCGAGCTGGCCGGCCTTGATCGCGCTCAGCGTGCCCGGGGTCAGGTCGAAACCGCCCGCCGGGATCTTGCCGACCAGGCCGGTGGCCGCGAGGGCCTGGGAGAGCAGTTCGGTGGACCCGGCGTCCACGGCGAACGCGCCCTTGATCTTGGACTTGTTGCCGAGCAGGAAGGCCTTCTCCGCGGTCAACTCGCCAGCCGTTGCCGCCCCCGTGGTGGCAGAGTGGACGGTGTAGCCCGCCGGGGTGAGCACCGCGGCGGCGCCGTCGAAACGCGGCTGGATGTTGCCGGCACCGGGCGTGGCGATGAAGATGACGACATCCCCGGGCGTGGTGACCAGCGACTTGATCCGCTCACCGAGCTGCTGGCCGGACAGGTAGAGCGCCTGGCCGACGTAGCAGAGCCGGTTGGTGCCGATCTGCGGCGTGCCGTTGCTGGTGTAGGCGCCGTCCGCGTTGTAGGTGATGACCGGGATGCCCGCGTTCATCGCGTTGGCCACCGGGGTGGTGAACGCGGTGGAGCTGATCACCGGCACGGCGATGCCGTTCGCCTTGGCCGCGATCGCGGTGTTGATGTAGCTCACCATCTGCGGAACGATCGAGTTCTGCGAGCCGCCCCACTTCGGCTTCGGGATGCCGAGCAGCGCGGCAGCGTCCGAGAACCCGGATTGGGTGGGCACGAAGAACAGGTTCGTGGTCACGTGGTTGTCGAACCAGAACTGCCACGGCGGCGTCTTCGGGAAGTTCCCGGCTGCGCTCTTGGCCGCGTTGGCCGTGCTGCTCGACGAACCGCAGGCAGTAAGCAGGGCCGACGCGGCAGCGGTCGCGCTGATGAGCCCGGTGCCGCTCAGCAGCGTGCGCCGCGTCGGGCCGTCCTTCATGTTTAGCGTCTCGACCGCTTCTTCGACCTTGGGGTCGATTTTTCTCATCGCGATCCTCCAGAAGTGTTCCGTGAGACAGGGACCTGCCCCACGAGGTACGTACGGACGGGGGAGGGACTGGCGTGCTGCGCCAGCATCATCCCCTGGGGGCCGGACCGGGAAACGGTTATCCCGGGCCATGCGGGAGCCACGGCCGCCGCGGCGGGCACCAGATCATGGCTCACGCAGCGAAACACCGGGTGTGGCACCGTCGTGCACTGCCAGGCCGGCACCTGGTGCCGCTGACGCATCGCCTGTCCTCGTTCCAAGGCTGGCGGCCGCGGGTCCCCCGTGCCGGGCAAAACGCCCACCGAACCGCTGACAGCCAGGCCGCCCGGTGCCCCTCCGCACCGCGGCCCGACGCTAAGGCCGCTCATGATCGCATGTCAAGGCGACGCGCAGGACCCGGTATGGGGCCGCGCCCGGCGGCCGCGGCGCTGGCCCTGACCGCCGGCCCGGCGGCGGCCCTGACCGTCGGCCCGGCGGCGGCCCGGGCGTCTCCGGCGGCGGCCCGGGCCGGGCCGCCCTGGGCCGTCACGCCCGACTCCCGGAGGCCCCTGGCCACGGGCCGTGGGCCGGCGTGATCGCGCCCCCCGCAACGCGCCCGCCCGCCCACGATGATCATGAAGTCTCCTGGCTCGTGTTAGGGTCAACCGAACACATCCAAACATGTTCACGTTAACAAGTCACCGATTGATAACAGATCGGGAACGCAATAGAAACACTGCCGTGGGCAGCGCGGAGATGGGGGTCGAACGGATGTGGCCGCCGTCCGACGCAGAGGAAGGCGCACGGATGCTTGCCAGGCACCGGCAATCACTGATCCTTGAGGACATCCGCCGCACCGGCTCGGCCCGGGTCAGCGATCTCACCCAGCGGCTCGGGGTCTCGGACATGACGATCCGCCGTGACCTGGAGGTTCTCGCCCGGTCAGGGCTGGTGGAAAAGGTGCATGGCGGCGCGGTGCTGCCCGGGGCGCCGCGCAGCCACGAGCCGGGCTTCGAGGCCAAGTCCAGTCTGGAGCAGCCCGCTAAAGCGGCCATCGCTGCGGCGGCGGCCAGCCTGGTCACGCCGGGGAGCGCGATCGGCCTGTCCGCCGGAACCACGACGTTCGCGCTCGCGGAGCAGTTGCTCGGCATCCCGGGGCTGACGATCGTGACCAACTCGGTGCGGGTGATGAGCCTGTACACCGACGGGCCGGGGGCCGATCCCCGGGTACAGGACGTCTCGGTGGTGCTGACCGGCGGGGCCCGGACACCGTCCGACGCGCTGGTCGGGCCGGTGGCCGACCTCACCATCCGGTCGCTGCACCTGGACACCCTGTTCCTCGGCTGCCACGGCATCGACCCCAGGGCCGGCCTGACCACGCCCAACCTGGCCGAGGCGGAGACCAACCGCGCGTTCGTGAAGGCGGCGCGGAAGGTCACCGTGATCGCCGATCACACCAAGTGGGGCATCGTGGGCCTGAGCTCGTTCGCGGACCTGGACGACGTGGACACGCTCATCACCGACAGCGGCCTGCCCGACGAGGCGCGCACCGCTCTCGCCGACCGGGTGGGCCAGCTCATCATCGCCAACTAACGGCGGCGGCGCGGACGGGCAGGCGGGGGTTCCGGGGCGGCTTGCCGCGCGGGCTAGCACACGGCTAGCACTGCGGGCCACGGCGAGGCCGGCGGCGGCGCGGGCAACTGGCCCGCCACGCCGCCGGGTGGTCAGGTGACGCTGACGGCCGGGGCGCCCTCGCCCGCGGCGCCGGACGCCTCGGCCAGCTTCATGGCCTCTTCGATCAGCGTCTCGACGATCTGGGACTCCGGCACGGTCTTGATGACTTCGCCCTTGACGAAGATCTGGCCCTTGCCGTTGCCCGAGGCGACACCGAGGTCCGCCTCCCTGGCCTCGCCGGGACCGTTGACCACGCAACCCATCACCGCGACCCGCAGCGGCACCTCGAGCCCTTCGAGCCCGGCCGTGACCTGGTCGGCCAGCGTGTAGACGTCGACCTGGGCGCGCCCGCAGGACGGGCAGGACACGATCTCCAGGCCGCGGTCGCGCAGGCCCAGCGACTCCAGGATGGCGATGCCGACCTTGACCTCTTCGACCGGCGGGGCGGACAGCGACACCCTGATCGTGTCCCCAATCCCCTCCGCGAGCAGCGCGCCGAACGCGACCGCCGACTTGACCGTGCCCTGGAACGCCGGGCCGGCCTCGGTCACGCCGAGGTGCAGCGGGTAGTCGCACGCCTGGGCGAGCTGGCGGTACGCGTTGATCATCACGACCGGGTCGTGGTGCTTGACTGAGATCTTGATGTCGGTGAAGCCGTGCTCCTCGAACAGCGAGCACTCCCACAGCGCCGACTCGACCAGCGCTTCGGCGGTGGCCCGGCCGTACTTGGCCAGCAGGCGCTTGTCCAGCGAGCCGGCGTTCACGCCGATCCGGATCGGGACACCGGCGTCCGACGCGGCGCGGGCGATCTCGGCGACCTTGTCGTCGAACGCCTTGATGTTCCCGGGGTTCACCCGGACCGCGGCACAGCCGGCGTCGATCGCGGCGAAGACGTACTTGGGCTGGAAGTGGATGTCGGCGATGACTGGGATCTGCGACTTGCGCGCGATCGCGGGCAGCGCGTCCGCGTCGTCCTGCGACGGCACGGCGACCCGGACGATCTGGCAGCCGGTCGCGGTGAGCTCGGCGATCTGCTGCAGCGTCGCGTTCACGTCCGCGGTCAGCGTCGTGGTCATGGACTGGACGGAAACGGGCGCACCGCCGCCCACCGGCACCGCGTGCTTGCCCTTGCCCACCACGATCTGGCGGGACTTGCGGCGCTCGGCTACCGGCTGGGTGGGGAGCCCGGGCATGCCAAGGTCGGTCGTCATGTGCTCATTGCCTCACTGGAGGTGAACGGGGTTGACGAGATCAGCCATGATCAGTAGCAAACCTACACCGACCAAGAGCGCGAACACTCCGACGCTCACGGGGACCAGGCGGCGGAAGTCCACCGGGCCGGGATCGGGCCGCCCCAGCAGCCTGGCCAGCCAGGCGCGGGCCCGCTCGTAGATCACCACGGCGAGGTGGCCACCGTCCAGCGGCAGCAGCGGGAGCAGGTTGAAGGCGCCCACGAAGATGTTGAGCGAGGCAATGATCAGCAGCACCAGGCCGGCCTTGGGCTGCCAGCCGATCCGGGCCTCGAGCACCTGACCGGTCACGTCTCCCGCGCCGACCACGCTGGTGACCTGCCCGCCGGGGGTGTCGGCGCGGTTCTTTGCGAACAGGTCGGGGATGGCCCTGGGCAGGTTGGCGACCACGCTGACGGACCCGGCAAGCATCGTCCAGAACTCATGGCCGGCGTACGAGGCGGCGCCGAGCGGGCCCACCCGCTGGAACACCGCCGTCGGCGAGACGCCCAGGTAGGAGCCGTGGCCGGTGAGGGTGGCCAGGGTCGCGTGCAGGGTGACGAGCCGGCCGTGCCGGTCCACGACCACCGCGACGGTGCTGCCCGCGTGCTGGTCGCGGATGGCCTGGCCCATCTGCGACCAGGTGCCCACGTGGATGCCCGCGATTCTGACGATCTTGTCGCCGGTATGGATGCCGGCCTTGCTGGCTGGCGAGGAGGGATCGCCCTTGACACAGCCGGTGTTCAGGTTGGCCGGGACGCAGGATTCGACGGCGCCGACCGCGGTCCCGCTGCTGGCGGTCTCCAGGCCGATGGCGGCGGCGATCGTGAACAACAGCACCAGGGCCAGCACGAAATGCATGGCCGAGCCTGACGCGAGCACGATGATCCGCTGCCAGCCCGGCTGCTTGCGGAACGACCGCGGCTCATCGGCGGGGTCTACGTCCTCCATGTCGGTCATCCCGACGATCTTCACGAACCCGCCCGCCGGGATGGCCTTGACGCCGTACTCGGTCTCGCCCTTCTGCCGCGACCAGATGGTCCGGCCGAACCCGATGAAGAACTGGGTGGCCTTCATGCCGAACAGCTTGGCCGTGGCGAAGTGGCCCGCCTCGTGCAGCATGATCGACGCAAGCAGGGCAACGACGAAGATGGCAACGCCGAGCAGGAAGCTCATCCGGCGGTCTCTCCCCTCTTCGGTGCCGTGCCCACAGCATGATGCATACGCCGTCCCCAAGCGGCGGCCAACTCTGACGCCCGGGCCCGCGCCCAGCGGTCGGCGGCCCGCACATCGGCCAGGCTCACCGTGTCCCCCGCGCGGCCGCCATGTTCCGAGACTACCTGCGCCACGGTGTCCACGATCGCGACGAACGGGAGCCTGCCCGCCAGGAACGCGTCCACACAGACTTCGTTGGCGGCGTTGTAGGCAGCCGGGGCGGTCCCGCCCGCCTGGCCCGCCTGGCGGGCAATGCTGACGGCGGGGAAGGCGGCCTCGTCCAGCGGCTCGAAGGTCCAGGTATGCGCCGAGGACCAGTCGATCGCCGGGGCGGCGCCCGGGACCCGGTCCGGCCAGCCCAGGGCCAGCGCGATCGGGATGCGCATGTCCGGCGGGCTGGCCTGGGCGATCGTGGACCCGTCGGTGAACTCGACCATCGAGTGGATGACCGACTGCGGGTGGACGACCACCTTGATCTTGTCGAAACCGAGCCCGAAGAGGAGGTGGGCCTCGATCACCTCGAGCCCCTTGTTCACCAGGGTGGCGGAGTTGATGGTGATTACCGGGCCCATGTTCCAGGTGGGGTGGGCGAGGGCCTGCTCGGGCCTGATGTCCTGCAGTTCCGCACGGCTGCGGCCGCGGAACGGCCCGCCGCTCGCGGTCAGCACCAGTTGCGCGACCTCCGCCCCGGTGCCGCTGCGCAGGCACTGCGCGATCGCGGAGTGCTCGGAGTCCACCGGCACGATCTGGCCGGGCCCGGCCAGCCCCGCGACCAGGGGACCGCCGGTGATCAGGGATTCCTTGTTGGCCAGGGCGAGCACCCGGCCCGCACGCAGCGCGGCCAGCGTGGCGGCGAGGCCGCTGAACCCGGTCACCGCGTTCAGCACCACGTCGGCCGGCCAGGCCGCGACCTCGGCCACGGCGTCCGGCCCGGCCAGGACGGTGGGCAGCGGCGCCTGTTCGCCGTTTCCGGCCGGAAACGGCGGGGCTGGGGCGCCGGGCCCTTGGGCCGGCGGGCCCTGCGGGGCGGACGGTGCGAGCCGCTGCCCGGGCGGCGGCCCGGGCACCTGCCCGGAGCGGGCCACCCGTCCCGCCCGGCTCGCGTATGCCTTGAGGGCGTCGCGCACCTCGGCGGCGGCCGACTCCCGTTCCACGGCCACCACGGCGGCGCCGAACTCGATGGCCTGGGCGGCCAGCAGGCCGGGGTTGCCTCCGCCGGCGGCAAGGCCGGTCACCCGGAACCGGCCCGGGTTCCGCCGGATCACATCGGCTGCCTGGGTTCCCACCGAGCCGGTCGAGCCGAGCAGCACGATGTCCCGTGGCCGCGAGCGCGAGGATTCCACCACGTCATTCTGCCCCGATCCGTTCGCGCATGCCCCACGGCCTCCCGGGCCCGCAGCCCAGTCACCGGCTCGCCACCAGCCGCATATCCCAGCCACCGGCTCGCCACCAGCCCGCATAACTGCGTGCAGGACGGCCGGGCGGTGCGGTTAGCGGCCGGCCGGTGGGGCTAGCTGGCGACCGGGGCGGGGGCGGTCTCCCAGTCGGGGCGCAGCGGCATGTGCGACCTGCCGTCGGCCTCGAGCCTGACGCCGAGGATCTGGTGAAGTTCCACCACGTTGCGGTCGAAGCCAAGGCGGGAGCCGGCCATGTAGAGCCGCCACACCCGGGCGGTGCCCGGGCCGACCTCCGCGACGGCCTCGTCCCAGTGCGCGTCCAGGTTCGCGCACCAGGCCGCCAGGGTCCGCGCGTAGTGCTCCCGCAGGTTCTCCTCGTGCCGGATCTCGAACCCGGCGCTGTTCATCACCGAGACCAGGCGGCCCGGGGCTTCCAGTTCGCCGTCGGGGAACACGTACCGGTTGATGAAGCCACCGGCTCGCCGCGCCGGCTGGGAGTCGTCCGGCCGGGTGATGCAGTGGTTCAGGAGCCTGCCGCCCGGCTTCAGCTTGCCGAACAGGAACGCGAAGTAGCCCGGCAACTTGGCTTCGCCGATGTGCTCGGTCAGGCCGATCGAGCTGACCGCGTCGAACTCGGTTTCCGGCACGTCCCGGTAGTCGAGGTGGCGCACCTCCGCGAGACCCGACAGCCCCTCCCGGACGATGGCCTCCTGCGCCCATGCGGCCTGCTGGGCGGACAGGGTAACGCCCAGGGCCTTGACCCCGTGCTCACGTGCGGCGTGCCGGACCATCCCGCCCCAGCCGCAGCCAACGTCCAGCAGCCGCATCCCCGGCCGGAGCGCCAGTTTCCTGGCGACCAGTTCGTGCTTGTACGCCTGCGCCTCCTCCAGCGAGGCGTCCTCGTGCGGGTAGCAGGCGCAGGTGTAGGCCATCGACGGCCCGAGCACCCACTCGTAGAACGTGTTGGACACGTCGTAGTGGTGCGCGATGGCCGAGGCGTCCCGGCCCCTGGAGTGCCGCACCCCGCCCAGCCAGCGGCGCCGCACCCGCACCTCCTGCGGTGGCGGCGGGATCCGCGGGTAGAGCAGCTTCGGGCCGCCGAGTGCGCCGAGGGTGCGGAGCCGTTCGCCGGGGCTCAGGCTCACCCGCTGCGCCTGGACCATCCGGGTGAGCGCGGTGTACATGTCGCCGTCCACGTCGAGATGGCCGGCCACGTAGGCGCGTGCCAGCCCGAGCGAGCCGGGCGCCTGGGCGATGTAGGACACCGCGACCGGGGAACGGACCGTGATCCGCACCGGTGCGCCCGCCACCCCCGCCTCGCTTCCGTCGTAGGCGCGGAACTCCACCGGGGCATCGGGCCCCGCGATCCGCTCGAACACCTTGGCCAGCGCCATGACCGCCATCCCTTCACTGCCTGCCGCGCTGCCTGCGGCGCGCTGCCGCGAGCTTGGCTAGCTTCCGCGCACGCACTTCTCATACAGCCCGGCCAGCCGCCCGCCTCCGTCGTAGGTGCTCTTGAGCCGGGCGTAGGCGGGGCCGTTGTAGGCGGCCCAGAACTCGTCCTCGGAGTAGAACGACGTGGAGTACAGGCCCTTGTGACCGCCCAGGGCGGCTACCTCGGCCTCGACCAGGCGGTTGTGGTACCCGTCGGCGCGGCCGGGCGGCAGCGGCACTGTTCCCCAGAAGCCGAAGTTCACATACACCTCGCCCGGCTTCAGCGGGTACAGCGGCCACGGGCTGCCGCTGCGCAGCCGCAGCGGGCACAGCCACACCGGGCTCATGCCCACCTCGGCCGCGAAGAACCGCAGGAACGCGGCTCCACGGTCCACGGGGATCTCCACGTCCTGGATCACCGTCTCGCGCGGCGGGCGCCCCCGGTTGGAGTTGAGCGTGTCGGAGAGCCGGTACCGGCGGTCCAGGGCGACCAGCGACCGGTAGACATCGGACCGCCGGTAGCGGCGCGGCCAGAGCTTGCGGATCACCGGGTGCTGCACGCCGAACGGCCGGGAGCACCAGAACCAGTCGGTGTCCCAGCGCCACAGGTAGTCGCGGATGGTCAGGAAGTCCTCCCGCGGGCCGCGCACCGACTGGTAGTAGATCTGTCTGCCGGTGTAGTCGCTGCGCCAGGGCGCCGCATCGGTGTAGCTGCCGACGGTCAGGTAGATCTCGTCCAGGCCGAACGCGGTGCCGTCCACGAAGTCGGCCCGGTGGCCGTGCAGGCTGCCGTCCGCGGCGATCTGGGCGATGGCCTCCATGCACGCCTGGGGGCTGGTGAAGGCGAAGTGCCGCAGGTGGACGAAGGGCGCCACCGGCTCGAGTTCGATGGTGAGCGACAAGGCGTAGCCGAGCGTGCCGTAGGAGTTCGGGAAGCCGCGGAACAACTCCGCGTGCTCGCCCTGGGGGGTCGCCGTCACCACCCGCCCGTCCCCGGTGAGGATCTCCATGGCGGTGACCGACTCGTGCGGCAGGCCGTTGCGCAGCGAGGTCGATTCGATGCCGAGGCCGGTGACCGCGCCGCCGAGCGTGATCGTCTTCAGTTGCGGGACCACCAGCGGCATCAGGCCGTGGCGCAGGGTGGCGTCCACGAGATCCTCGTAGGTGGTCATGCCGCCGGCCACGGCGGCGCGGGCGGCCGGGTCCACGTGCAGCACCCTGGCGAACGCGGACGCGTCCAGCCCGGTCGTGGTGGCCGGGCCCTGGGCCTGGCCACCCTGGTGCCCGCGGCGGCCCAGAACCTTGGGGGCCGGCTCGCGGAACCGGAACAGGTTGGAAGTGCGCTTGGCCAGCCGGACCGGGGCCCCGGCGGGCAGGGCGGCGTAGGCCTCGCGGAACGCGGCGACCGCGGCCCGGTGCTCCGCGGCCACCCCGGCTGGCAGGAGCACCGCTGGCGAAGCCGTGCCCGGCGCCGCCGCGCCGGGACGCCCGCCACCCACGGCGGCGTCGGTCATACCCACCCCTCCCTTCTGTCACAGGCCTGATCCTGCATCGAGAATGACTGCGCCAGGCCCGGGGCAGCAAGCTCCCCGTCATCCAGGCGAAAGGCGGACAGAGTCTACCTTTAGGTAACTTGCCCTCTCGATCGCCCCTTCCTGCGCGGACCGCCCTGCCGCGGCCGGGAGCGTCCCGGTTTGCGCGTGGAGGGTGCCCCCGCGTAGCTCTTCTCGACCTCCTCCGGGGTCATCGGCAGCCGCGCCTCGGAGGGTGGCACCCCGGCGGCGAGGATGTCCCGCAGCAGCCGGGCCATCGAGTAATCCGGGTCGGCGGTGAGGGCCCGGTCCAGCGCGATGTTCGCGAGCGTCCCGTCCCCACACTGCCACGCGGTGAAGGCGAGCAGGGACGCGGGCGCGGGCAGCCACGGGCCCTCGGTACGGCGCACGATGTCGGCCCACAGCGACAGGTGCGCCTGGCGGTGCTCGGGGAGCATCCGCGCCCACGCGTCGTCGCGGACGGCGAGGTGAACCAGGCTGACCGCGAGCCAGGCGAGCCGGTCCTCATTGGTGATGCGGCCGCCGCCGCGGTACTCGCCGATCGCTTCCCGGACGGCGCGCCGGCCCTGACAGATCACCAGCCGCACCGGGTTGCCGGTCCCGTTGCGCCGCGCCCGATCGATCAGGGCCTGTGCCCTCACGCAGGCCCGGTCGATGGCCTGGTCCATGGCGCGGGCTGCCTCGCCGGTCGGCGGCGTAAGTGTGGCGGCGACGGCCTCGCGGTCCGGGTAGGCGGCGAGTCCCGCGACGGTCATGGCTGCGGCGGCCGGGTGGGTCTGGTAGTCGAAGGCGGTGCCCTCGGCCGGGCAGCACACCGTGTTGGCGCACAGGTAGGACC
>Ga0209166_10001370_pt1 | contig 20562 bp, 24 predicted proteins | sample Coa_R1_3_FD_187151 | JGI IMG/M metagenome (GOLD analysis project Ga0209166, IMG submission 187151) | Surface soil microbial communities from Centralia Pennsylvania, which are recovering from an underground coalmine fire - Coalmine... | ecosystem: Environmental > Terrestrial > Soil >... | reverse complement strand
ATCGGCCACCCGGCTCTCCAGGCTCCCGTCTGCGGAAGGCGGGAAGGCCGCACCAGCCCTGCGGCCGACGCCGCTGATCGAGCCGATCAGGTGCCCGGCCAGCTCGGCCACGGTGAACTCGGCGCACGGCGTGGCCCGGCCGTAGTCGGCTTCGCCGATCCGGTACAGCACCCGCTGGCACGCGGCCAGGGTCAGCGCGCTGGACGTGATCGCGTCGATCGGGCCGGGCGCCGCGGCCCACTCGTCGGGTCCAGCGTCGCCGTCTGCGACGGCCTTGCCCAGCCGGCCGAAGTAGTGCTCCCAGCCCATGGCGTGGCTGGCCGCCTGCTCTTCGGACAGCCCCTCGTGGACCAGCCGCACCGTGGTGCCGCCCGGCGCAGGCTCCAGGGTGATGATCACCGTGGACGCTCCGGGTGGCAGGTCCGTGCTGCCCTCCCAGCCCCAGGTGAACACCACCCGCCTGCCTGGTTCCACCTCGGTGATGGTGCCCCTGGCGACGTGACCTGGGATGATCGTCCACCGGTACTCGCCGCCCGCCCGCAGATCGACCCGCGCGGTGATGGCCTGCCAGCGGCGCAACCGGTCCGGGCGGGTGATCAGCGCGAAGGTCTCGTCGGCATCGAGCGGTACGAAGACCGACTTCTCGAACGGCATCACTGGCCTCCCTGGCCGTCGTTCAGGCCGGACGCGTCTTCGGCAAGCTGATCCAGTTCACGTGTCCAGAACGCATGGAGTTCGGCGCGCAGAGCCGTCATCCCCCGCGGATCCAGGCGGTAGTACTGGAACCTTCCCTCTCGTCTGCTGGCCACCAGGCCAGCCTTGGCGAGCACCCCGAGATGCTGGGATATTGCCGAACGGCTGGTGGCGAAGTTGCTGGCCAGCTCGGTCACCGTCTGTTCACCGTGAGCCAGCAGTTGCAGCAGCCGCCTGCGGTTGGCTTCGGCTACTGCGGCTACCAGATCCGGCACCTCGACACGTTAGTGGTTACTAACGTGTCGCGCAACCCCCCGATCGATGGCATTATCGATCTGTCATGACCGACCAGGGGAAAAATAGCAATGGCCTGCGTGTCCTGCTGGCCGCGATCTGCTGCCAGAAGGGCGACTGGCGGGGCAACCTCGCCACCCACGAACAGGCATTCAGGCAAGCCCGCGAGGAAGGCTGTCACCTGGCCGTCTTCCCCGAGATGTCACTTACCGGATACGTGGATCCCGCCGCGCACCCGGAGCAGTTGCTGAGCCTGGACGCCCACGCGGTACGGTCCATGACCGAACTGACCCAGCACTACGGGGTGGCCGCGATCTTCGGCATATCCGAGCTGGGCGGCGACGGCGCGCCCTACATCACCCAGGTCTACACGAGCGGCGGCCGGCTGGCGGGCGCCTACCGCAAGCGCCATCTCGGCGAAGGCGAAGAGTCCTACTCGAAAGGGACCGATCGTGCCATCTTCCACCTCGGCCGGCTGCGCTTCGGGATCGCGCTGTGTGCCGAGAGCGAGGTCGACTATCCCTTCGACGAGCCGGTGCGGCAGGGCGCCGAGGTGATCTTCTTCTGCGCGGCGCCTGGCCTGTACGGACGGTGTACCGGCGAGGAAGGCTGGCGTCGCGGATTCGAGTGGTGGCAATCGGCAGGGCTGGCCGGCGCAAGCCGCCATGCGGCGAGAACCGGCGCCTGGGTCGCCATGGCCACCCAGGCCGGCGCCACCGTCGACGAGGACTTCCCCGGCATCGCCGCCCTGGCCGCCCCCTCCGGCGAGGTCGTGGCCCGGCTGCCAGACTGGCACCCGGGCACCCTGACTGTGGATCTGCCCGTCCAGGTGTAGGAGCGCACATGCCCGTCTCGCGGCTACAGCACATCCCGGGAATCGGCGTGGACAAGGTCGGTGACGCCGCCGACGCGGCCGCTGACCCGCGCTTCCTGCGGCTGGAGAACCTGGACACCGACATCCCGCCGCCCGCCATCGCCCGCCAGGTCACCCACGCCGCGGTCGAGGACGACGACGCCAACAGCTACCTGCCCTTCCAGGGGCACCGGGCGCTGCGCGAGGCCGCGGCCGCCCACGTCGGCGCCATCGCCGGGCGCAGCTACGACCCCGGCGCCGAGTGCGTCAGCGTGGCAGGTGGCCTCAACGGCATACTCAACGTGCTGCTGGCCACCGTCGAGCCCGGCCAGGAGGTCGTCATCTGCGACCCCATCTACGCCGGGCTGGTGAACCGGATCAGGCTGGCCGGCGCGGTGCCAAGGCACGTCCGCTGCACCCCGGCCGACGGGGGCTGGGCCACCGACCCCGAAGAGCTGAAGACGGCGATCGGCTCCCAGACCGCAGCCGTGCTGCTGATGAGCCCGGCCATGCCGACCGGAGCGCTGCTGTCCGCCGAGCACTACGACGCTCTGGCCGTCCCGGCCGGGGAGCACGGCCCGTGGATCATCTACGACGCCGCCATGGAGCGGATCCGCTTCGACGGGCAGCCACCCGCGCATCCAGCCGCACACCCGGAACTGGCCAATCGCACGATCACCGTCGGTTCGGCCTCCAAGGAGCTGCGGATGATCGGCTGGCGGGTCGGCTGGGTCGTCGGGCCGCGGGACATCCTGGCCGACGTCGGACTGGTCGGCCTGACCAACGTGGTCTGCCAGGTCGGCATCGCCCAGCAGGCCGTCGCCGCGGCGCTGCGCGACCCAGGAGCCGCCGAGGACGTCGCGGCCGCCACCCGGACCTGGCAGCAGCGCTGCGAACACATCCTGCGCGAACTGGACGGCTACCCCGTCATCCGCCCGCACGGCGGCTGGTCGCTGCTCATCGACACCGTCAGCATGGGCCTGGACCCCGGGGAAGCCTCCCGGCGCCTGTTCACCAGGTCCCAGGTCGCGGCGACCCCGATGACCGGGTGGGGGCCGGGCGGCGGCCGCTATCTGCGCCTGGTCTTCGCCAACGAGCCGGTGGAACGCCTCACCGGCCTGCGCGCCCGGTTCGACGCGGCGCTCACCTAGCCAAGACGCTCACCTAACCAGGACGCTCACCTAGCCAGGACGCTCACCTAACCAGGAAAGGAAAACCATGTCCTATCCAGATCCGGTCTACCTGGGCGAGAACGGCGAGTTCAGCGCCGTGTACCGGATGGGGTCACAGGCTCCCGAGCTGCCGATGAAGACCGCCAGCGCCAGTTACCTCGCGACCGGGGCCTCGACGCACGGCCAGTTCGGCCTCTATCGCTGGGACTTCAAGGGCCCGGTGTCCGGCCCGGATCCACATTTCCATCGCGGCATCTCCGAGTCGTTCTACATACTCGACGGCGCCGTGCGGCTGTTCGATGGCAAGAAGTGGATCGACGGCGCCAAGGGCGACTTCCTGTACGTGCCCGAGGGTGGCGTGCACGCCTTCCGCAACGAGTCGGGCGAGGCCGCGTCCATGCTGATCCTGTTCGCTCCCGGCGCGCCCAGGGAGGGCTACTTCGAGGGGATAGCGGCCGGCCTCGGTCACCTCACCGGCGAGGAGCGGGCGGCCTTCATGCTCCAGCACGACACGTTCTGGCTGTGATCAGCTCCGCTCCCAGACCAGGCTGGCCGCGAACCCCAGGAACACGACGCCGCTGACCTGCTCCATCCGCCGCCGGAAGGAGGCCTTGGCGAGCCGGCCGGCCAGCGCCGCCGCGGCCCCCGAAACGATGAAGTACAGCACCGACAGCCGGTCACCGAGGTGCGCAGCACGAGCATCATGTCCAGGCCGGGCGTGACGTTGAGGACGGCCGCGACACCGGCGAACGCGAGCATGGCGGCGGCCATACCGCGATGCCAGGCCTGTCAGCCGCGGCCGGCGAGCGGATAAATCACGGCAGACTGGAAGGTGGAGGTGGCGCCATGCCCCGGCAGAACCGGGTGACCCCCTACGGGGAACTGGAGGCGGCCGAGGACCGGGGGATGTTCTGGGGCAACCGCGGCCAGCTCCTGGATTCCCACGGCAACCTGGCCCGCTACTCACGCGGGAAGCTGTGGCTGATCTGCGTCCTGGAGTTCAAGGGCAGACGCCGGACGCTGTGGCAGCCTGGCCGGCTCACCGAACTGTTCTTCCTGGACGAGGCCACCGGCCTGGCCGCCGGGCACCGCCCCTGCGGCGAATGCCGCTACCCCCGCTACCAGGAGTTCAAGCGCGCCTGGACGGAGGCGTTCCCCGGACCGGTGAGCGCCCAGGCGATGAACGAGCGCCTGCACAACGACCGGCTGGCCAGCCCCGGCGTCCGCCGCACCTACCAGGCTCCGCTGGACTCCCTGCCGGACGGGGCCATGATCGAACTCGACGGCGCGCCCTGGCTGGTCCTCGGCGACCGTCTGCTCGCCTGGAGCCACGGCGGGTATCACAGGGAGCGGGACAGGCCCGGTGGCGGTGTCACCGTGCTGACCCCGCGCGCCACGGTCGCGGTGCTGGCGGCTGGTTACCGGCCCGCCTTGCACCATTCGGCCGGGCGGAACGACCGCGATGTCTCATGACGGCAGGGCGGCACGTCGTACAGAGGGAATACCAGCTCAAAATTTACGACGGAGACTGGCCACCTGCGTTGATCGCCGGCCACTCGCGGGGGGATGCAGGCGGACCCTGCCGGGGCCAAGCGGGCCGGCCCGCTGGCCGGCCAGGTGCTTGTAGCGCCCCGGCCAGGCCGCAGATACTGGCTGTCATGGCCGATCGCAACGTACTGGGCGGTGAACTCGAACCCTGCGGCATGGATCCGGTGACCGGTTTCTACCGGGACGGCTGCTGCAACTCCGGGCCGGAGGACCTGGGGAGCCACACGATCTGTGCGGTGGTCACCGCCGAGTTCCTCGAACACCAGCGCCGCATCGGCAACGACCTGAGCACCCCGGTCCCGGCGTTCAGCTTTCCCGGGCTGGTGCCGGGCGACCGGTGGTGCGTGACGGCGGCCAACTGGCTGCTCGCCTACCGCGACGGCGTCGCCGCGCCGGTGGTGCTCGCCTCCACCCACGAACGCGCCCTGGAGATCGTCCCGCTGGCCGCGCTCAAGGAGAACGCGGTGGACGTCCCGGCCGATCCGAGCGCGCTGGACCGCTGACCCGCCCGATAGGTTGAGAGCGTTATCCGGGCGAGGCGATGGGACGGCGATGGCAACGACGGGCGTGAGTGTGGTGACCGGGGCGGGATCCGGGCTCGGGCGGTGTGTTTCCCAGGCCCTGCTGGCCGCGGGGTGGCAGGTCGCGGTGGCGGGCAGGCGCGAGGGCGCGCTGCGCGAGACAGTGGCCGGGGCCGGCGAGGACGCCGTGCTCGTGGTGCCGGCCGACGTCACCGTGCCGGACTCGGTGGCCGCACTGTTCGAGGCTGTGCAGCGCCGGTGGGGGCGCATCGACCTGCTGTTCAACAATGCCGGGGTGTTCGGCCCGGCGGGCACTGTGGACGAGCTCACCCTGGAGCAGTGGCAGTCGATGGTCGCCACGAACCTGACCGGCGCGTTCCTGTGCGCGCACCACGCCGTGCGGATGATGAAGGCGCAGACCCCGCAGGGCGGGCGGATCATCAACAACGGCTCGATATCCGCGCAGGCCCCCCGGCCGCGCAGCGTCGGCTACACCTCGACCAAGCACGCGATCACCGGGCTGACCAAGTCGATCTCACTGGACGGCCGTGGCTTCGGTATCGCCTGCGGCCAGATCGACATCGGGAACGCCGCCACCGAGCTGACCAAGGGGATCAGCGAGGGCGCGCTCCAGGCCAACCGGACGGTCATGCCCGAGCCCACCTTCGATCCCCGGCACGTCGCCGACGCCGTGCTGTACATGGCCTCGCTGCCGCTGGACGCCAACGTGCAGTTCATGACCATCACGGCCACCGAGATGCCGTTCATCGGCCGGGGCTGACCGCCGGTGAGCGCCGGCGAGGAACGGGACGGGGTACCGCTGACCAACCTCGACCAGGAGCTGTTCGAGGGCGCCGGGGCGACCAAGCGGGACCTCGTGGACTACCTGGACACGGTCAGCGGCCGGATCCTCCCGGTGCTGCGCGGCCGGCCGCTGTCTGTTATCCGGCTGCTGCGCGGGCAGGACCCGTTCATGCAGAAGAACGTGCCGAAATACACCCCGTCCTGGGTGCGCACGGTGCGAATGTGGGCCGAGTCCTCACACCGCGAGGTCTCCTACGCGCTGTGCGACGACCGGCGCACGCTGCTGTGGTTCGGCAACCAGCGGGCCATCGAGTACCACCCGGCGCTGGGGCTGGTGGACGACCTGCACCACCCGACCCACCTGGTGCTGGACCTCGACCCGCCGGTCACGGACGCGTTCGGCCAGGTGGTCCGCGCCGCCCACCTGGTCCGGCAGGCGCTGCACGAGTCCGGGCTGGCCGGTGCGGTCAAGACCAGCGGCTCCAAGGGAGTGCACATCTTCGTCCCGCTCGAACCGGGCCAGGCCCACGAGGACGTGGCTGCGGCAACCCGCGCGCTGGCGGTGCGCGCCGAGCGGATCGACCCGGTTCTGGCCACGACGGCGTTCATCAAGGAGGACAGGGAAGGCAAGGTGTTCCTGGACTCCACCCGGGCCGGCGGGGCGACCGTGGTCGCCGCTTACAGCCCACGGGTGCGGCCAGGCGTGCCGGTTTCGTTCCCGGTCGGCTGGGACGACCTGGACGGCGTCAGCCCGGCCGACTTCACCGTGCACACCGCGGCTGCCCTCCTGGCCGCCCGCGATCCGTGGGCGGACGCGATGCCGCCGCCGCAGCGGCTGGGCGCCGGCCTGATCGCTGAGGGCCACACGATTCCCATTGCCCGGGTGCAGGCCATGCACGAGGGCAAACGCCGCGCCCGCGCGCGCCGCTCCGCCGATGGCGACGGCTGATCCGGGCCCACGATCAACGTTGGCTAGCCGCCCCGGCACTGGGTATGAGGCAGGAATGATAGGGGACTGGGTCGAGATCATCATCGACACCGGCGAGGGCAGCCGCGCCTACGAGGTGACCGCGACCCGGGCGGGCCGCCGGGTGGACGTCATCACCCGGCGCGGATTCGTCGAGGTCAGCGAGGTGACCCGCACCGGGACGCCGGTCCGCACGGCCAGGTTCATGGCCAGCCGCATCCTCGCCCTGGTCGAGCACCCGGCCGGTGAGCGCGGCCGGGCCAAACCGGCCGGCCAGGACGAATGATCCGTCAGGCGTCCCCGGTCCCGGTGAAGCCGGTCTCGCCCTCGGCATGGGTGTACGTGTAAGGGTTGCTCAGCGTCTTGGCCTCCGGGACCTCCGGGTGCATGCCCTCCTTCCAGGCGTCCGGCCCCAGCTCACCCATCAGGTACTCGACCGTCTGCCCGGCCAGCTCCCGGGCCCGGCCCAGGTCCACACCGACCAGGCGGTGGTTGTGCTTGACCACCCGTCCGTTCACCAGGACCGTGTGCACATCGCCGCGCTGGGCCTGGAATACCACGTGACCGTACGGGTTGAGCACCGGGAACATCGCCGGTGAAGCGTCGTTCTTGATCAGCACCACGTCGGCCTTCTTGCCGGGTTCGAGGCTGCCGACGACCGAGTCGAGCCCGAGTGCCTTGGCCCCGCCCCGGGTCGCCCAGTCGACGACCTGCTCGGCCCGCAGGCGGCAGTGCGTCACCGTCTCCTGCTTGCGGTGCGCCTCCAGGTGCTCACGTGACCGGTCGGCGCCCAGGGTGCTGCGCATCGCGGTGAACAGGTCCCCGCTCCACCAGACGCTGGTGTCCATGGACAGCGACACCGGGATGTCGTATTCGCGCAGCGTCCAGGTCGTCGGGTAACCCTGGCCGGCGCTCTGCTCACTGTCGGTGGCGACCGACACCGACCCGCCGGTCGCGGCGATCCGGTGGTAGGAATCCTGGCTCAGCGTGGAGGCGTGCACGTAGATGGTGGACGGGGTCATGAACCCGTTCTCGTGCATGTGCCGCACGCCCTCGTCGTTGGTCACCGCCCACACCCCGGCGTGCGTGGTCACCGGCACGCCGAGTTCGCGGGCCACCTCGAACGCCGCACGCTCGGGAAACTCCGCGCTGCCTGGAATGTCGAAGGCCAGTGCGAAGCCCAGCATGTGGTCGCCGATGGTGATCCGCCGGTTGACGAAGTCGCGGAACTCCGGGCTGGTGGACCACTCCCAGGGGCCCTGCTGGATGTTGCCATAGGCGAGGACGAACCGGCCGGGCACCTCGGTCAGGGCATCGACGGCCGCCTCCGCGTGGTCTGTCGTCTGCAGGCCGTGTGACCAGTCCACGGTCGTGGTAACCCCGGCGTCGATCGACTCGATCGCGGACTGCAGGTTGCCCGCGTAGATGTCCTGTGGACGGAAGCACTTGCCCCACTGCAGGTAGTACCAGACGAAGTACTGGGTCAGCGTCCAGTCGGCTCCGTACCCGCGCATGGCCGTCTGCCACATGTGCCGGTGTGTGTCGATCATGCCGGGCATGACGATGCCGCCGGCCGCGTCGATCTCCGCCGTGCCCTCGGGCACCGCCAGGGCGGGGCCGACCGCGGCAATCTGGTCGCCGGTCACCAGGACGTCGGCACCGGTCATGACGCGGTGAGCGTCGTCCATGGTGAGCACGGTGGCGTTCCGGAACACGATGGGCCGGCCCGGTGCCAGCTCGGCAGTGGTCATGGCAAACCCTCCAACTCCGCGGCAGGCGGCTGATTCGCGGTCGCGGACACATGTCCGCATGACGGGCACATGTATCCTGACCGGAAGCGTCGCCCGTGGCGGGACCCGATGTCAAGGGAAACACCGTCACGAGAAACGCTGTCAACGGAAAGGACTCCCGTGGCAGGCCGCGATCCCAGCCCGGATTTCATCGAGGCGCTGGCCCGCGGTCTCGACGTGATCCGGGCCTTCCAGCCGCGCCAGCCGGTCATGTCCCTGGCCGCGGTGGCGGCGCAGGCCGGGCTCGCCAGGCCCACGGCGCGGCGGATCCTGCTCACCCTGGAGCAGCTCGGGTACGTGCGGGCGGTGGAGCGCGGCTACGAGCTGACCCCCCGGGTGCTCGAGCTCGGCATGTCCTACGTGCTGTCCCACAACCTGTGGGAGGTCGCCAGGCCACACATGGAGCGGCTGGTGGCACGCACCCATGAGTCCTCGTCGATCGCCCAGCTCGACGGCTCGGACATCGTCTACGTGGCCAGGGTGGCGGTACCCAAGATCATCGCGCTGGCGGTGACCATCGGCACCCGGTTCCCGGCCATGCCGACCTCGCTCGGCAAGGTGCTGCTGGCCGCCCTGCCGCCGGGCGAGGCCGAACGGGTGCTGGCCGAGCCGAGCCGGTCCGGGATCACCCCCCGCTGGCGGCCAGGCCCGGCCGAGCGGGCCGCTGAGCTGCGGACCGTCCGGGCCCGCGGCTGGTCGCTGACCGATGAGCAGCTTGCCCTGGGGATCCGTTCGGTGGCCACCGCGCTGCGGGACGGCGAGGGCCGGGTGATCGCGGCGATGAACGTCACCGTGCACGCCGCCGAGACTCCGGTCGAGGTGCTCACCGGCGAGTACCTGCCCTGGCTGCTTCAGGCTGCCGGGGCGATCAGCGCGGACTGGGCCGCTTGCCAGGCAGCGCCCCAGCTGACCATCGCAGCACAGGACGACCTGCCCGGACGCTTGTCCGGCTAGCGGACAGGAGGATACGTAGCTGCCCATGAGCGAGCCCGCGAGCACCAGCCAAGCCAGCCAGGCCAGCCAGGCCAGCCCGGCCAGCCAGGGCCACGGCCCGGGACCGCTGTCCGGTCTCATCGTCGCCGACTTCTCCCGGGTGCTGGCCGGCCCGTACTGCACGATGCTGCTGGCCGACCTCGGCGCGGACGTGATCAAGGTGGAAAGCCCGGACGGCGACGACACCCGCCGCTGGGTGCCACCGGCCACCGAGGACGGAGTCTCCACCTACTACCTGGCGATCAACCGGAACAAGCGCTCGGTCGCGCTCGACCTGACCGACCCCGGCGACCTGGCCATGGCACACGAGCTGGCCCGCCGGGCCGACGTGTTCGTGCAGAACTTCAAGCCCGGCGGGCTGGCCAGGTTCGGCCTGGACTACGAATCGGTCAGCGCCGCGAACCCGGGCATCGTGTACGCCTCGATCAGCGGCTTCGGCGCGGCCGGCGGCAAGAACCTGCCAGGCTATGACCTTATGGTGCAGGCCATGTCCGGCCTGATGAGCCTGACCGGCGACCCGGACGGCCCGGCCTACCGCTCGGGCATATCGATCTTCGATGTCATCGCCGGGCTGCACACCACAATCGGCATCCTGGCCGCGCTCAACCACCGGGCCGCCACCGGCCAGGGGCAGCACGTCGAGGCGGCCCTGATGGCCTCCGCGCTGTCCGGCATGGTGAACCAGACCAGCGCCTACGTGGCCGGCGGAACCGTGCCGTACCGGATGGGCAACTCCCACCCCAGCGTGTACCCCTACGAACCGCTGCCCACCGGTGACGGCGACCTCATCGTGACCGTGGGCAACGACGCACAGTTCGGCCGGCTGTGCGAGGTGCTCGGCGTGCCCGCCCTGGCCGGCGACCCGAGGTTCGCCCACAACCAGGGCCGGACCGCGAACCGGGAGGAACTGCGCGCGCTGCTCGCCGAGCGCCTGGCCAGCCGCTCGGCCGCGGCCTGGTTCGACGATCTGATCAAGGCCGGCGTGCCCTGCGGCCCGATCAACACGGTCGACGCCGGGGTCGCGTTCGCCCGGGAGATCGGCCTGGATCCGGTGGTGATCGCCGGGCAGGGCGAGGCCGCCATGCCGACCGTCCGCCACCCGCTGACGTTCTCGGTCACCCCGCCGCGCTACGACCTGCCGCCGCCCCGGCTCGACGAACACGGCGGCGAGATCCGGGCCTGGCTGTCCAGCGAAGGAGCCTCATGACCCCGGACCTGCGCTTCCCCACCTCCATCGGCACCTCGGACACCGACACCATCACCGTGCTGGGCCAGGACCTGGCCGCCGGCCTGATGGGCAAGGTGGGCTTCGGCGAGCTGGCCATGTGGCTGGTCACCCAGCGCCGGCCTACGCCGTCCGAGGTTCGCGTGTTCGAGGCCGTGCTGGTCGCGCTGGCCGACCACGGCTTCACCCCGACCGCGATCGCGGCCCGCCTCACCTACCTGAGCGCGCCCGACTCGCTGCAGGGCGCACTGGCCGCCGGCCTGCTCGGCGGTGGCTCACGGTTCCTCGGCGTCACCGAGGACGCCGGCCGCTTCCTCGCCGCCGCGCTGGCCGAGGCCGGCCAGCCGTCTGACCGGGCCGGCTGGGACGCCGTCGCTCTCGCCGCCGTCCGGCAGGCCCGGGCCGAGGGCCGCCTGATCCCGGGCCTCGGCCACCCGGTGCACAAGGTCACCGACCCGCGCACCCCGGTGCTGTTCCGGATCGCCGCGGAGGAAGGCCTGCTCGGCCCGCACCTGCGCCTGTTCGAGGCCATCGGCCGGGTCCACCCGCAGGTACTCGGCCGTACCCTGCCGCTCAACGGCGCGGGCACATGTGGCGCGGCCCTTGCCGACCTCGGGCTCCCCGTCGACCTGCTACGTGGCTTCGCGCTGCTTGCCCGCGCGGCCGGCCTGCTTGGCCAGATCGCCGAGGAAAGGCGCCGTCCGGTAGCCATGGATATCTATCAGGCGGTGGACCGCAACATCGAATACCAGCCCCCCGCCGAAACGGCGGAAAGTTAAATCCCAGGAGCCGCCATGGCCACCGTTGCCGCGGTCATAGCATCGACCCACCACCCTTTCTACTATCGGGCCAGCACGGCGACCGGGCATGACCGGCCGCCGTTCGCCGACGAGTGGGTAGCCAAGATCGAGTCCTTCCGGCAAACTCTGACCCGGGCCCGGCCCGACGTGCTGGTAATGGTGGGCAGCGACCATTTCCACCAGCTATGGCTCGATAACATGCCCCAGTTCCTGGTCGGCAAGGCCCCGTTCTACGACGCAAACTTTTACAACGAAGAGCGGGAGTTCGGCCTGCCCCGGATGCTGTTGCGCGGCCACGAGGAGCTGTCCGGCTACCTGCTGCGGCACGGCCTGGAGGCGGGATTCGACCTGGCCTTCAGCAATGAGCTGCGGATCGACCACAGCATCACCTGCCCGGTCATCACCCTGCGCCCCGAAGCCGATCTGCCGATCGTCCCCGTGTACACCAACATCTTCGCCCCGCCGATGCCACAGCCCCGCCGCTTCGTCCAGCTCGGCCAGGCCATCCGCAAGCTGGTGGAATCCTGGCCCAGCGACCAGCGGGTCGCCATCATCGGCACCGGCCACCTGTCCCTGGAACTCGGCGGCCCGAGGCAGTTCGGCCCGCACGGCCCGGATCCCGAATTCGACCGTAAAGCCGTCGAATGGATTGCCTCGGCCGACCTGGAATCCGCCCTGGCCGAGGTGAGCCTGGACAGCCTGTGGGAGCCTGGCAACGCCACCCATGGCTTCATGGACTTCATGCTGATGATGGGCGTCGCCGGCGAAAACGTAAAGGCCGACTATACCGATTCGCTCGATCTGTTCCACACCATGGAGGCCTACTTCACCTGGTACCCGAAGGGGGCAGCATGAGCAAGTACCTGCTCAACAAGTTCCTCTACACCATCGACCGCAGCCCGGAACTGGTCGAGCGCTACCGCAGCGACCCGCAGGGAACCGTAGCCTGGTGGGAAACCGAGCAGGCCAACCGCATCCTCAACTGCCACAACTGCGAATCCAGCACCTGGCTGGCCTTCACCGGCCCCGAACGCGAAGCCCTGGCCGCCCACGACTACGTCACCCTGTTCGAACTGGGCGCCCACCCGTTCCTGACCCTGACCCTGTTCATCGCCCTGTTCGAGCGCGACTACGAAGAACCGCTGGCCTTCCAGCGCGAGTACGCCACCCGCCTCAGCCACTGGACCCTGCCCTACCCGGACATCGCAACCTGACCCAGGCGCCTCTGATGGTCCCGGCGGCACGGCGTACTGCCATGATTGCCACGTGCTAGACGAAAAGCCGCCTGCCACCCGGCGGGCCCGCCTCTGGAAGACGGCCGAGGCCAACCATGTCCCGTTGCGCGCCATCCTGGTCGCCGTCGCGGTGGTGGTCGCGACCTACCTGGCCGGCAAGCTCGTCTACCGGCTGCGGGACGTCATCCTGCTGATCGTGGTCGCCGGGTTCGTCGCCCTGATCCTCAATCCGCTCGTGCTGGCCGTGCAGCGCTGGGTGGTCCGGCGGCGCGGCTGGGCGGTGACCGTGGTGACGCTGCTCGCCCTGCTGGCGTTCGCGGGCCTGGCGCTGGCGTTCGGCTATCCACTGGCCAATGGGATCACCCATCTGGCCGACAGGCTGCCCGGGTACGTCAGTTCGGCGGAGCATGGCACGGGCTGGATCGGGCACCTGGTGCGCAAGTATCACGTGCAGAAGTGGGTGGTCAGCAACGCGCCCAAGCTGGTCAGCTTCGGCCAGGGGCTGGCCAAGCCGGCGCTCACCCTGGGCAAAGGTGCCCTGTCATTGGTCGTCTCGATGCTGACCATTTTCATCTTGGTGCTGCTCCTGCTGCTGGAGGGCGCCAAGATGCGCAAGGCCTTTCTTGGGCTGATGTCGGCGGAGCGGGCGGAACGGTATTCCCGGGTGGCCAGGCAGGTCAACCGCTCGGTCACCGGGTACATGCTGGGGAACTTCCTGACCTCGATCATTGCCGGGCTGGTCGTGTTCGTGACGCTGATGATCATGGGCGTCCCGTTCCCGGTCCTGTGGGCGCTGTGGGTCGCGCTGGTCGATTTCCTGCCCATGATCGGCGGCGCGCTGGCCGGGATCCCCACCATCTTGTTCGCGTTCACCCACTCGACCACGGCGGGCATTGTCACGCTCGTGGTGTTCCTGGTGTACACCCAGATCGAGAACCATGTTCTCAACCCGGTCGTCATGAGCAAGACCGTCCGGGTGAATCCGCTGCTCGTGCTGCTGGCCATTCTGGTCGGGGCGTCGCTGGGGAGCTGGATCGGCGGTGTCTTCGGCGCGTTCGTGGCCGCCCTGCTGGCCATCCCGGCGGCCGGCGCGCTGCAGGTGCTGACCCGGGAGGTCTGGCGCGAGACGGGCACGGTAGAGCTGGAACTGGCCGAAGAACACGACAAGCCCCCGGTCGTGCACCCCTAAGGATCCACCCGCACCCGGGGGTCGAACGCGATCGTGCCCACATCCACCGCGCTCGCCGAGCCGTCCACCGGGATCACCGCCCCGTTCATATACGATGCGGCACCGGACAGCAGCCAGGCCACCACGGCGGCGACCTCATCGGCCGTGGCCGGCCGCCGCTGCGGCACCAGCGCGGTCACCAGTTTGCAGGCGTCAGATACCGGCCCGCTCGGCCGCCACCGCGAACGAAACCAGATCGGCCATGTCAGGGACCGGCCGCAGCGTCCAGTTCTCGGTCAGCACGAGCAGCAGTTTCGGGCTCATCGCCGCACCCGGATCGGCAGCTCCTTGAGCCCGTTGGTGAAGTTGGACCGGATCCGCCGCGGCTGCCCGGCCAGCTCGAACCGGCGCACCCTGCGCGCCAGCGCGGCCAGCACCACGTTCACCTCCAGCCGGGCCAGGTGCGCGCCAAGACACAGGTGCGGCCCGCCGCGCCCGAAGCTCAGGTGCCGGTTGGGCGAGCGGCCCACGTCGAACATGCCGGGCTCGGCGAACTCGGCCTCGTCCCTGTTCCCGGACACGTACCACAGCACGACCTTGTCCCCGGCCCTGATGCCGGCCCCGCCCAGCGACGTGTCAACCGTCGCCGTACGGCGCATGAAGTGCGTCGGGCAGCTCCAGCGCAGCACCTCATCGGTCGCCGAGTCGAGCAGCCCGGGGCCGGCACGCAGCCGGTCCCACTGCTCTGGATGCTCGCAGAACGCCAGCACCCCCTGGGCGATCGCGATCCTGGTGGTCTCGTTGCCCGCCACGACCAGGATCGAGAAGAAGTTGTCCAGGTCGGTCTCGCTCAGCCGGTCCCCGTCCACCTCCGCGCGCAGCAGCGTGGACAGCAGGTCATCGCCCGGCTCCCGCAGCCGCCCGGCCACGATCTCCCGGCCCAGATCCCAGAGCTGCTTGCCGTATGGGCTGCGGAACGGGAACTTGCGGTAGGCGTCGGTGTCGTCCCGCCCCCACACGACGTCGGTGATGTCCGGGTCGGTGTTGGCGATCAGCCGGTCGCCCAGGTCGATGAACCGGTCCAGGTTATCCGGCGGCAGCCCCATGATCCGGGCCAGCACCCGGATCGGCACCTCCTTGGCCACCGCGTCCACGAAGTCGAAGGGGCCGGCCGGCAGCCCGGCCAGTACTTCCCCGGTCAGTTCCTCGACGAAGTGCCGGTACACGGCCACGGCCCGCTGGGTGAAGCTGCCCGAAACGATCTTCCGCAGCTTGGTGTGCGCCGGCGGATCGGTGTCGATGATCGTGCGCCGCGCCGCCATGTCCTCGTCGGTCGGTTCCTCGAACGAGATTCCGCGGGCCGAGGAAAACACCGCCGTGTCCCGGCTGGCGGCCACGATGTCGTTGTAGCGCACCACCGACCAGAACCCGGAGTTCGGCGCCCGTTCGCCGTGCCAGGCGACCGGACTGTCACGGCGCAACCTGGCAAACTCGGCATGGGGCACGCCCCGCGCCCACAGGTCGAGGTCGGTCAGGTCCACCGGGCCGGTCATGCAAAATAGTTTGGCACCAAACGAAGTACCCGGCAATCGAGAGGCTCTCCATGCGCGTCACGGTCGTCCGCCACCACCAAGAGGACTCGGCAGGCTTCATCGGCGACGCGTTCGAGTCCCGCGGGGCCGTCCTGACCGTGCACATGTTCCCCAAGGAAGGCCCGCTGCCCGCCCCCAGCGGCATCGATCACGTGGTCCTGCTGGGTGCGACCTGGTCGGTTTACGACCCCGGCCCGGAGCGGTCCTGGATCGCCGGCGAGCTGGACTGGCTGCGCCGTCTCGACGAAGCCGGCGTTCCGGTGCTCGGCATCTGCTTCGGTGCCCAGGCCCTGTCCGCCGCATTCGGTGGCAGCGTGACCCCCGCCGCCCGCAAGGAGATCGGCTGGACGCTCGTCGACACGCTCGACCCCGCCGTCGTCCCGCCCGGCCCATGGCTGGAGTTCCACGGCGACCAGTGCCACCCACCCCGCGAGGCCAGGCTGCTCGCCCGCAACGAGCTCGGCGTCCAGGCCTTCGCCCTCCGCCGCCACCTGGCCGTCCAGTTCCACCCCGAAGTCGACGGCCCGCAGCTCAGCCGCTGGCTGGAGGCCGGTGGCCGGGCCGAGGCCGAAAAGGCTGGCCAGGACCCGGACCGCTTCCTGGCCGAGACGGTCGCGGCCGAACCCGCCGCCCGCGACCGCGCCTATGCCCTGGTCGCCGCCGCGATCGAGCTCGCCGCCAGGCCGGCCCGCTGACCGCCGCGATCCGGCTCGCCGCCAGGCCGGCCCGCTGACCACCTGATCCGGCGGGCCCCCCGCCCCGGCTGGTTAAAATTTACGGAATCAGCCGGCCCATCGCGGACCGCGAACCCGGCCCGCCGGGCGGCTCAACCGTGCTCCACCGAGCGGATCATCTTCCGCAGCAGGGAGGCGAGCTGACTCTTCTCATCCTCGGTGAGCACGGCGCTGACCTCGGCCTCGCCCTTGTTGAAGTCCGGGAACAGCCGCTCGATCACCTTGAGCCCCTTCGGCTCCAGGGCGACCAGCACCAGGCGGCCGTCCGCGTCGTGCCCGCGCCGCCGGGCCAGGCCGCGCTTCTCCAGCGTCTTCAGCACGCCGGTCAGCGTCCCCTTGGTGACCCCGGCTTCCTCGGCCAGGTGCCTGGTCTGCTGATCGCCCCAGATCCACAGCACGAACAGCACGGTGAAGGCCGCCCAGGACAGATCCTCGCCAGCCAGCACGGTCCGCTCCATCCGGTTGCGGATCACGTTGGCCGCCCGTTAGATGTTCGAGACCGCGGCCATGGCGGCGAAATCGAGCTGCTGATCGCCGATGCGGTCGCGGATGTCCCGCTCGGCCTGCACGAGGTCCTGGGTGCTGGCGGCGGCCAAGCGATGAGGCATACCGAGATGGTACGCGCGCCCGGCGGTACGTGACAGATGTCATGGCAGGTCGGGGACGTATTGCACTGCCGCAGTCACATCCGCCGTGATCACCTGGACGGTGGCGGAAGGCTCGAGCTGAGGGGGTGGCGATGTGCATGACCGAACGTGACGACCGCACTCTCGCGCCCGATCCGCAGGCGATCGCCGGCAAGGCCGCCGGCCTCATGGTGAACAGGGAGAAGTACAGCAAGCTCCGGCACGTCTTCACCGGCGTCTGGCTGATCTGCCTGCATCCAGAAGACCGGAGCCCGCAACCGCGCCGAGGCCCTGCGTATCGCCGAGGAACGCGGCTGGCCCCGCCTGTGACCGGCGCGCGGTCCCAGCTACCTCAGCCGGTGCCGTCCAGGCCATGCTCCCCAGCCCGCGGCGTCCTCTATCGCAACGCGGCGTAGTCGGGCATACTCGATCTGTTCGTCATACCGGGGCAACCCGCTGGGATGGAGCGTAAGTCGTGATAACTGAGCCGAGCCGGTCAACTGCCAGGGGTTTGCGGATGATGGCCATCGGCGCGCTGCTGGCCCTGGCGATGGCCAGTGTGAGCGCGGCGCCGGGAGCGGCCGCCCGGGCGGCCCGGTCTGCGGCCATCAGCGGGCTGGCGGCCACGCCGTACATGGGGTGGAACACCTATTTCGGGCTGGGTACCGTCTTCGACGAGCAGACGGTGCTGGCGGAGGCGAACGCGATGGCCTCCGATGGCCTGCTGGCGGCCGGGTACAACTACGTCTGGCTGGACGGTGGCTGGTCGGCCAACCCGGCCACCTGGCCTGATCCGGACCCGTCGCTGTGCAGTCAGCCGGGCGCCGACCCGTACAACGCCAGCGGCTGCCCGGACGGTATGTCCTACCTGGTCGCCTACCTGCACGCGCATGGCTTCAAGGCGGGGACCTACACCGATCTTGACGACAACTCCTGCATGAACAACACGCTCTCGGCCGGCACCGACAGCTGCGGCGGGCCGGCCGGCCAGTACCAGCAGACGGTGAACCAGTTCGCGGCCTGGGGGTTCGATGCGGTCAAGGTGGACGTGGTGGGCGCCGCTCCGGCCGAGCAGGCCGCCGGGTGGCCGCCGGCGTGGCCGCTCCAGCACTTCTATGACGAGTTCAGCCAGGCCTTGCAGAACGACTCGCCGCAACGGGCGATGGTGCTCAATCTTTCCGACTGGCTGACGCCGGGCCGCGACGGGGCGCCCTATGCCGACTCGGATTACAGCATCTGGAGTTATGCTCCCTCGATCGCCAGCTCGTGGCGAACCGACACCGATATCGGGGCGTCGCACCGGGTGCAGTGGTCAGACGTGCTGCGCAACCTCGACGCCGACTCCGCTCATCCCGAAGCGGCCGGCCCTGGGCACTGGAACGACCCCGACTATCTCACCCCGCAGATCGGCAGCCTGACCGCATCGCAGTCGCAGGCCGAGTTCACCATGTGGTCGATGCTGTCCGCCCCGCTCATGATCGGCAGCGACATCGAGAGCCTGTCCGCGGGCACGATCAGCATGCTGACCAACCGGGCGGTGATCGCCATCGACCAGGATCCCGGGGGCGCCCAGGCGGTGGCGTACTCGACCGGCCAGGGCCAGGTGTGGGTCAAACCACTGGCGAACGGCGACTGGGCGGTGGCGCTGCTGAACCGGGGCGATACCCCGGTCACGATCGACACCGCCCTGGCTGGCCTGGGCCTGCCAGCCCGGAGTTCCTACACGGTCGCCAACCTGTGGCAGGGCAACCAGTGGAGCACCGGCGGCAGTATTTCCCTGTCGGTGCCGGCCGGCAGCGCCACGCTGCTGCGGGTCACCCCATCGGGTTCACCGCTCGGGTACAGCTGCAGCATCCCGAACGTCCCGATCAGCAACAGCTACCTGTGCCAGTACGGCCTGACCGGCCCCTACACGTACTCCAACGGCGTCCAGCAGTACTGGTTCGTGGCCGGCAACCACAGCGTATGGACGGTCTTCGGCAGCGGCAGCAACTGGTCCCAGAACGAGCTGAACACCAGCAGCGTCACCAGCGGCGTGTCCATGGATGCCACCACCGCCACCAGCGCGTCCAGCGACGGGGTCGGCGTATGTGCCCAAGGCGCCGATGCCACCACCCAGGGCACGACGGTCATAGCCGACGTGTGGTGCGACAACAAGGGCGACTCGGCGGACGCGACGTGGACCGGCTGGTACAAGACCGGGCCTCCCGGGCCGCCGGTCGGCCCGAGTGGAGTCAACAGCTGCAGCCTGTGGGGCGGCAGCTACACCTGCGAATACTCCATCACCGGCCCACATGTGTACCCCGACGGCAGCACCGAGACCTGGGCGGTGGCCGGCATCCCGCCCAGCACCAGCGTGTGGACCCACACCTCCAGCGGGTGGGGCCCGCAGCCCGGCGGCGCCGGAAACGGCTTCACCAGCCCGGTCACCCTGACCGGCACCGGGTGGGGCATCACCTTGTGCGCCCAGATCAGCGACGGGAAATGGTGCGACACCCGCGGCGGCACCGCGTCCGGCACCTGGGGCGGCTGGTGGCCGGTCAATTGCACCTGGAACGGTGGAACCTACCCCTGCGGAGACGGTGTCACCGGACCGTACGTGTTCCCCTACGTGGCAGCGACCGGGCTGACCCAGCAGGAGTACTGGACGGTCGGCACCGGCAACACCGTATGGACCTACTGGAACGACACCAGCGGCAACTGGCACTGGCAACAGCTGGCCAGCTTCCCTGACCAGTCCGCGGTGGCCAGCGTGCAACCAGTCGGCTTCCGCTCGGTCTGCGCGTCCGGAACCGGATGGGGCCTCACCATCACCGCCACGGTCAGCACCAGCTCGGGCGGCACCGTGACCTGGTACGCGACTCGCAGCTCCGCCCAGTATGGAAGCTGGGGGCCATGGAGCACGAGCCCCCCAGCGACCTGGGGCACACCCGATCCTTCCTGCTAGACCCTGCGGAGGCGGCCGGCGGCCGGACCGTGATCATGCTGACCGCCTGGCTGCTGCCGCTTCGGCGGTCCTGGCCTGGTGGGACGTTGCCGACCGCTCGGCTGGCGCGTCCGGTGCCCGGCCCGGCCGGCCCGGCAGGACCAGTCCGGCGAGGGCCCCGGCCAGGGCCAGGCCGGCCGCGGCCGCGATGGCCGGCGTGAACCCGGCGCTGAACGCCGCGGCCGAGGTGTAGCCGCCGGCCGAGGCGAACACCGCGGCCTGGATCGCGACCCCGAACGCGCCGCCGAGCTGGCGCATCATGCTGAAGCAGCCCGACGCCTTGCCGATGTCACCGGGCGGGACCGAGCCGACCACGGCCTTGGTGACCGCGGGCAGGGTCAGGCCGAGCCCGGCGCCGGAGAGCACCATCGGTGCGAGGAACGCGGGGTAGGCCAGCCCGGGAGCGGCGATGGCGGCGATCCAGCCGAACCCGGTGGCCACCAGCAGCAGTCCGGAGACGACCAGTTGCCGGTCGCCGATCCGGTCGGCCAGCCGCCCCGCTCGCGGCGCGATCAGGACTGGCGCCACGCCCCAGGCCAGCAGCCGCAGCCCCGCGTCAAG
>Ga0209166_10001368_pt1 | contig 20597 bp, 13 predicted proteins | sample Coa_R1_3_FD_187151 | JGI IMG/M metagenome (GOLD analysis project Ga0209166, IMG submission 187151) | Surface soil microbial communities from Centralia Pennsylvania, which are recovering from an underground coalmine fire - Coalmine... | ecosystem: Environmental > Terrestrial > Soil >... | reverse complement strand
TTATCGTCCAGGCCGCGTTTCAACGTTCGCCGAATTCGCTGAGAGGTGGAGAACGGAAGTTTTGATCCACCGCAAACCGTCAGGAGCGAGAGCGGCCGAATCACACTTGAGGTGCCACATCTTGCCGCTTCTCGGCAAAATGAAACTGGAAGACTTAGGACTGGAGGTGCAACAAACGTTTGTGACTCGATTGGCGGAAACGGTATCGAGCAAGACCGCCGCGAATGTCACGGGGACCTTGTCGGTGATATTGTCCACGGCCAAAAACTGGGGATATATCTGCGAACCGGTCGAGTTCGGGAAGCTCGTAATGCCCTCGGAGGAAGTGAAGGAAGCAGCGCGGTTCTTCACGGCGGACGAGGCCAGGCAAATCATCGCCGCGGCAGGGCAGCCCTTTCGCACCATGTTCGCAATCGCTGCAATGACGGGGATGCGAGTTGGAGAAATACTGGCACTGCAAACAAATGACCTGGATTTCGAGCGAAGAATGATTCACGTTCGCCGCTCGGTATGGCAAGGTCAAATCCAGACCGTCAAGAGCAAGGCCAGCAAGGCTCCCGTCCCGATGCCGGACGCCTTGTCCGTCATGATCAAGACGTATCTTGAGTCGTGGCAGCCGAATCCGACGAAACTCCTGTTCATGAATCGGCGAGGCAGGCCCTATAGCGCAAACAAGGTGGTTCAGAAAGCGCTATGGCCATTGCTCGAAAAACTGAACATTCCAAAATGCGGCTTGCATGCATTTCGTCACATGCATTCGAGTCTGCTTCTGGAAACCGGCGCGTCGCCAACCGTAACCCAAGCTCAGATGCGTCATTCCGATGCACGGATCACGCTGGGAGTTTATGGCCACGTCATCGGCGATTCGCAACGTAGCGCAGTGGAGAGGGTGGCGAACCTTTTGGCCCCAAGTGGCCCCAAATCTGTGTTCTCGGGTGAATTGATTCAATGACTTGGCGAGTGGGGTACTGAGTTCGATCCCCACCGCCCCTACCAATCCTTCTCCTTGAAAACACAAGAGTTCTGGCGGCGCGTTTCGCCGTGTACCCCGGGTGTATCTCTCCTACCACAGGATCGTTGCTCCAAGCAGCCCTGGGAGGGGCCTCGATTTTGCCATCTTGAGCGTGTCCAACCCGCGTGGTGACGATCTATACAGCGAAGGTCCAACCAATGCCCTGCGGAATCCATGAGTAGTGACTTACCTTTTTGGTCGTCTGCAATCCGATTTTAGAGATGGGTTGCTATGATAGAGACAGGAGGGGAGCTATTGGGAATGGTTTGGCAAGACATCCGTTTTGGCATACGTACGCTGCGCAATAGTCCCGGTTTTGCAACTATCGCTGTTTTGACCCTTGCGCTTGGCATTGGTGCCAACACCGCTATCTTCAGCCTGGTGGACGTCGTACTCATCCGACCTCTTCCGATCACAAAGCCGAGCGAGGTCGTGCGCCTCGCGAGTGGCAGAACGAAGGGCGAGGCTCGCGCGGGATTTGTCTCCTTCCCTAGCTATCTTGAATACCGCGACCACAGCGATGCGTTCTCAGGCATGGCCGCCTACCTGGATCGACTTCCTGTAAATGTTTCCGTAGGGAAGCTGGGGGCAGAGCGCGTCGATGCAGGCATGGTCACAGGAAATTATTTTCAGACTCTCGGCGTCAACGCGGCACTTGGTCGCGTTATTGTTCCGGCGGATGACAATCCTAGCGCGCAGCCCGTCGTTATGCTGAGCCACGATTTTTGGCACCGCCACTTCTCGTCCGACCCAAGTGTACTCGGAACGATTGCAATCGTTGATGGGAAGCAGTTCGCGATTGTCGGAATTACGGCACCAAGTTTCGGCGGCGTTAGCTTTGAGAACTTGCCAGAGATCTGGCTGCCTATGTCCTATGGTTTTCAGATTGATCCGCTGCTGAAGAGCCAGATTCCATTGAACCGCGAATCCTTCAGCCCGTTCGCCGTCGTCGCGCGATTGAAACCTGGTGTTTCGATCAGACAAGCGCAGGCACAACTCGACGCATTCGCCGCAAGATCGGGTGCAGGCAAAGAAAAACTCAGCGAAGGAACGGGCTTCGTACGTCCGTGGCCCGTTTTAGTTCCCGCGACCGAAGAGGCGAGGCATGATCGGATTCGTTTTTCGCTCTTAGTCTTAAGCATCGTTGTGCTTGTTCTATTGATTGCTTGCGCTGACGCCGCTGGATTGCTGCTGGCGCGAGCCGAAGGGCGCCAAAAGGAGATCGCTGTGCGCCTGGCATTGGGGGCGACGCGATTTCGGATTATTTGTCTACACGTCATTGAAGGACTACTCGTTTCCATCCTCGGTGCTCTTGTAGGCGGATTACTTGCCGATTGGGGAGCTCACTTTCTAGCAGCCTCCGCACCGGCGACGCTGCCGATTCCTCTAGAGCGCACGGCCTCGATTCTCGACATGCGTGTTCTCGGATTTACTACGCTCGTAGCAATTTTCGCGGGGATCCTTAGCAGTCTGGCCCCGGCGTTGCGGTACTCCCGCGCCAACCTCATTGACATCATCAAAGGAGAGGCTCACACGGTAAACGCGATGACTCAGCCAGTCTCCATGCAGAATTTGTTAGTCGTCATGCAGGTGGCGGCTTCTGTTGTTCTGTTAGTAGGTGCGGGCCTGTTCACACGGACGCTCTGGCAAGCCTCTCGTGTCCAGTTAGGATTCGATCCGGACCACACCGTTGCCGCATCCACGGACCCGATTCGCCAAGGCTATAGCAAGACTGCCTCGGCCGGACTGCTCGACCCCCTTCTCGATTCCATGCGTGCCCAACCGGGTGTCCAATCAGCTGCGCTGGCAACCTCCCTCCCGCTTCAAGGAGGCATGGGAACGGTGGTTGCTCCCGAAGGGCATCAGCCTGCGAGCGGTGAAGAAGACTGGGTACAAGTCATCATGGCCAGTCCAGGCTACTTCAACACCGTCGGGATTCCTATGTTGGGTGGGCGCGACTTCACTGCGTCTGACACTGCAAACGTTCCTGGCGTTACGATTATCAACGAAGCGCTGGCCCAGGAATATTGGCCCGGGAAGAATCCTATTGGGAAGCATATCGAGCATGTTGGCCCGCAGGACAAGACATTCGAAGTGGTCGGTGCTGTCGGCAACATAGCGCCGGAAGATTTTCGAAAGGCTCCCGGTCCAGTCGTCTACGTCCCCATTGTCCAGGGGTATCTGATGTTTCCGTGGCAGCCCGACATCAATCTACTGGCGCGGACGGCCGGCGATCCACGCACGCTCATCTCCGCCGTGCGTGCGGCAATTGCCCACGTGAATCCCGACCTACCCGTATTTCGCGTGCGAACCATGCGAGACCAAATTGCGAGAACGCTCGTAGAGGAACGCTTCTTAGCACGGTTGCTGTTCATTTTCGCCTTCCTTGCGACGGTCCTGTGCGCTGCGGGAGTGTATGGACTTGTGTCCTACACAACCAAAAGCGCGACACATGAATTTGGGGTTCGCATCGCACTTGGTGCGCAATCGCGCGACGTTTTATGGATGGTGCTCCGAAGAGGCTTACTGCTGACTTTGGTTGGTGTGTTAGTGGGACTTGGAGCGGCCGTGGGATTGACACGATTGTTGACGACATTCCTTTTCGGAGTCAGTCCGACCGATCCAATCACCTTTGCGGGTGTGACGCTGCTAATCGCATCCGTAACCCTAATAGCTTCATATCTACCAGCGCTTCGTGCCACGCGCGTTGACCCTATGGTTGCTTTGCGCTATGAATAGCTTCGTAACAAAAGCGCAGAAACTCACTGACCCATCGAATCTCATTCAATTGATCTGACCCGTTTTCCCTTGCATCTCTGGTGTACCCTTTCAGTCAGTGAGGACGACAGGATCATTGCTCCAGGCGGCCTTCAGATCAGCCTCGATTTGCTCTTGTCGCGAGCGTGTCCAAGTCCGGTTGCTTGAGAAATTGCAACGTGGGTGTTTCCGCGAAACTATCAAGCTGTCGAAAGAGAAGGCGGTATTTGTAGAGCGTGGCCTCACTAAGCTTTCGTGCCTGTGCGTCAGCCATAAACTTCGCGTGAGCATCCTTAATTGTGACTTCTCTCTCTTGCTGGACTGTCCGGCGGGCTTCGGGTTCCCACTGGCGTATGAGCGCCTGAGCCCGCTGTCAATCGCGGAGCTTCAAAGACTCGCGGATTTCCTTGCTGCCGATTGCGCCATCAACCCAAATAAGGCGCTGGGAGTGGAGGTACTGCCCGCTTCAAGAATGCTGCTTGCAGCTCTCGCGGCTGGGCAGTGGAGACGCCAAAGACACACCGCGGCCGCCACAGTATGGGCATGGAAGGACAAGAGTGCTGCCGTCGCATCCACACGTGCTCGCGGAGAACGGCCAGCGGGGATCGCTCCTCTTTCCAAAGGAGAGATAGTCATGCTCGAAAGAAAAGGGCTAGATACCTTTTATCGCGAGTTGCAAATACGCTCGCGCGTCCAGGCCGGTACACCAACCCCTCAAGTCGAAGAAACACGGGAGGACTCCAAATTCGAGTTGACACCGCCGGGGTAGCGTCCCAACCCACTGGCCGGCTTGACGAAACAGCAGTTATATACATAACATGAAATTGAAATGCCCGTACGTAACAGCCGGATGGCCGGATGGTTGTTGCTGACGTTCACGCTGCCGACAAAGCGCGCCAGCCAAAGAGTAGAGATTTGGCGAAAGCTGCAGCGATATGGAACCGTGCCACTTGGAAATTCGGGCTACCTGCTCCCCAACAATCCCAGCAATGAAGAACGGTTTCAGTGGCTCGCGACGGCGATCCGGAAGTACGGGGGAGACGCATCGGTGGTTCATGTGAACTCCATCGACAATCTGTCGAAGCCGCAGCTGATCGGCCGTTTCGCCGAAGCGCGTGCGCGGGAATACCAGGAGTTGATCCGCGAGCTGCAGACGTTTTTCTCGACGCGCGTGGAAGGTAAAGGGGCGGGCCGCCTCAGCCGGTTGCGCAACCGGTTTCAGGAGATCGTGGGGGTCGATTTCTTCGACAGCCCGTTACAAAAGCGTGTTCAGGAATTGCTCGAGCAGGCGACCAGGTCGAACGCGGCCAGGTCCAGGAGCGCAGCCACCAAGATCGATCCGAAAAAGTACAAGGGCAGGGTGTGGGTGACGAGACCAAGACCGGGCGTCGATCGATGCGCGTCTGCCTGGCTTATCCGCAATTTTATTGACGCCAAGGCTCGCTTCGCTTTTGCGCCGGAGGATCGGGTGCCGAGTGGAGCCGTGCCGTACGACATGTTCCACGAAGAGGGATTCGGACATCGCGGCGAGGACTGCACGTTTGAAACTCTGACCAAGCAGTTTCACATCCGAGATCCACGCGTTGGCGTAATCGGACAAATCATTCATGACGCGGACCTCTTGGACGACGGTTTCGGGCGCAAAGAAGGCTACGGAGTCGACGAAGTTCTGAAAGGCTGGGCGCGGCAAGGAACCCCGGACGCCAAACTTCTGGAGCGCGGGATGCAGCTGATCGAAGGACTCTACCACGCACCACAGAAATGAATTGAGGAGCAAATGGACGTGTTCGGAAATCATCGCGCGTATTTGAAAATGGGGATAAGCGTGATTTTGATGTTGGCTGCCGGCGTGGCGGGATCGGCGCAGTCGGCCCCGCAAAAGACAAGAGTGTTTACGCTCGAAGAGGCGGTGGCTTTCGCGCTTAAGAACTATCCTGCGGTCCGGGCTTCGCTCGAACGTCTCCGCTCGGCAGAGGCTGGAGTGGGTCTCGCGCGAACCAGCTACTTGCCGCGGACCGAAGTTTTTTGGCAATCGAATCGCGCAACGGACAACAACATTGCCGGACTGACCATACCAAATTCCGTCGTCGCTCCGATTACGGGACCGGTGACGTTGTCGCCTTCGAACCAAAGCGCCTGGGGGAGTGCAGGCGGACTGTTGTTCTCCTGGGAGCCGCTCGACTTCGGATACCGCGGAGCGAGGGTGGAGGCAGCACGTGCCGTTCAGAGCAGGGCGGGAGCAGAAGCGTCTCTGACACGGCTCGATGTCGGCATTGCCACGGTGAACGCTTACCTGACGCTGCTTGCGGCGGCGCAGACTGTCCGAGCAGCGGAGGCGGATCTTGAGCGCCGCGAAACCTTTTCGAAATCCGTCCACGTCCTCGTAGACAATCAGCTCCGCGCGGGCGCAGATGCTTCAAGGGCGGACGCAGAACAGGCCCGCGCGCGAGTGAACCTGGCGAGAGCGCAGCAGCTGGAAACAACGAGTCGTGCACAACTCGCGGATATTCTCGGCATTGGGGATGTGGAAGTGGAGGTTGGGGAAAGCACCTTGCTGGGCACGCCACCCGCGGCTGCTCCGCCACCAGCCGCGGTCTCCGCGAATCCAGCTGCGGAGGTTCAGCGCGCGCGCGTGCAAGAGTCGCAGTCGCTCGTGCATGCTCTTGATCGGTCGTATTACCCGAAGCTGTATTTGCAATCGGTCGTGATGGGGCGGGGAAGCGGCGTTGACCCCACCGGGAAATTCCTCGGAGGCGCGGAGGGCATCGGGCCGGATCGTGCGAATTGGGGGGCCGCAGTCACAGTGACCTTTCCGGTATTTGACATTTTTTCCACCAAGTCGAAAAAGGATGTGGAAGCAGCTAACGAACGCGCGGAGGAAGCGCGGTACGATCAGGTTTTGCAAGACCTGACCGGACAACTCCGCAAGGCACGGGCGTCGCTGGATGGAGCGAGGAAGGTTGCCGAGAACACGCCCCTCGAACTGGAGGCAGCGCGGACAACCGAAACCCAGGAGCGTGCACGGTATCGAGCTGGACTCGCGACGCTTGTGGATGTTTCCGAAGCGCAGAGTCTTCTGGTGCAGGCGGAGATCGATGACTCTCTAGCGCACCTGGCGGTCTGGCAGAATCTCGCGTCAGTTGCCGCCGCCCAAGGCGACCTTGCCCCTTTTCTGCAATCACTCCATGACAAGACACCAGGAGCGCCCTAACCATGTGGCTCCTTCGCGCGGCACTTCGCAACCCAATCTCTGTCGTTGTCGTTGTCATCGGGGTCGCATTGTGTTCGATTCTTGCTCTATTGCGTATGCCAATTGACATCTTCCCGAACTTGAATCTGCCCGTGATTTACGTTGCACAGCCATACGGGGGGATGTCGCCAGCGCAGATGGAGGGCTATCTCGTCTACTACTACGAGTATCACTTCCTCTACATAACGGGAATTGAGTCGGTTGAATCCAAATCCATCCAAAACGTGGGCTTGCTGAAATTGACGTTTCATCCGGGTACGGACATGAGCCAGGCCATGGCCCAAACAGTGGGGTACGTGGACCGGGCGCGCGCGTTCATGCCCCCCGGAACGGTTGCGCCGTTTATCATGCGCTTCGACGCGGGAAGCGTCCCGGTCGGCTATCTAGTTTTTTCGAGCGCGACGCGAAGCGTGGGAGAAATTCAAGATCTTGCGCTCAATAGAGTTCGGCCCCTATTCGCCACGCTGCCGGGAGTTTCCGCGCCGCCTCCGTTCGGAGGAAATCAGCGCACAATTGTTGTTAGCGTTGATCCCGATCGTCTGCGCGCTTACCGGATGGCCCCGGAGGAAGTGATCCAGGCGCTGAACACGGGGAACACGATTGTACCCGCGGGGAATGTGCGGACTGGAGATTTGCTGCGACTCGCACCGATCAATTCGGTCGTCAGCAATATCAACGACTTGCAAAACCTTCCGATTCGCACAGGAGCCGGACCGACAGTATTTTTGAGAGACATCGGGACAATAGAAGATTCGAGCGATATCGTTACCGGCTTTGCCGAGGTGAACGGGAGGCGCACAGTCTATATTCCCGTCACCAAGCGCGCCGATGCGTCGACGCTGAGTGTCGTTCATGCAGTCAAAGCCAGCCTTGCACAATTCCAGTCCGTGGTGCCAGAAGACATTAAGATCGATTACGAGTTCGACCAATCCTCCTACGTTCGGAACTCGCTGCTATCGGTCGTCAGGGAGGGGCTCTTGGGAGCCATCCTAACGGGGGTGATGGTGCTGATGTTTCTGCGTGACTGGCGGAGCGCCCTCATCGTCGTGATTACCATTCCGTTTGCGCTTCTGACAGCGGTGGTAGCTTTGTGGGGTGCGGGCCAGACGATCAACATCATGACCCTGGGCGGCTTGGCGCTGGCAATCGGAATTCTTGTCGATGAATCCACCGTGGTGATCGAAAACATTCACAGTCACTTGGGGCAGGGAAGAGGGAGACCGGTGGCGGTATTGGAGGCGAGTAAGGAAGTGCAGATCCCTCGCCTTCTTGCGATGCTGTGCATTCTCGCGGTCTTTGTTCCTTCCTTCTTCATGACCGGAGTTTCGCATTCTCTTTTCGTCCCCCTTTCGCTCGCCGTAGGTTTTGCGATGGCGGCCTCTTACTTTTTGTCGAGTACTCTTGTACCCGTGTTGTCAACGTGGATTCTGCGCGAGCACGCACCGGAGGCGGAGGATACGCCTTCGTTGCTCCACCGAGTGCGGAACACGCTCGGCCGCATACTGAACCGGTTGACAGCAATTCGGGGACTTACGATTTCGATGTACGTGCTTGCTTCCATTCTGGTGGTTCTCCTACTCGGGCCGTACCTGGGAAGAGAGATTTTCCCACGCGTTCCCTCCGGCCAACTTCTTCTGAGATTCCGAGCACCGACCGGGACCAGAGTGGAAACTACGGAACGACTCACGCTTGGTGTGCTCCACTCGATTCAAGAGGCAGCCGGTCCAGGGAATGTTGCCATCTCTTTGGGGTATGTGGGCGCGATTCCGGCCAGCTATCCCATCAATGCAATTTATCTTTGGAGCAGCGGTCAGCATGAAGCGATGTTGCGTGTGGCTTTGAAGACGGAATCCGGCATTCGTGTGGATGAGTTCGAGGAACGCTTGCGAAAGATCTTGCCTGGCAAATTTCCCGGTTGCCAGTTTTCTTTTGAAGCCGGAGACATCGTGACGCAGATCATGAACTTTGGGGCTCCCACGCCCGTGGAAATTAATGTCAGCGGACCTGACCTCGGTGCTGATCGAGATTTTGCTGCGAGGGTTCGAAGAGAAGTCGCCAAGATTAGCGCCCTCCGTGATCTTCAATATGACGAACCGCTCGACTATCCCAGCATAGACATCAATCTGGACCGGGAACGTGCCGGACAGCTGGGAGTCACAGCTGGGAGTGTTGGGCGATCATTCCTTGCGGCCACGTCATCCAGTCGTTTTGTCGTGCCAAACTATTGGGCAGATCCGAGGTCGGGAGTCGCATATCAAGTGCAGGTCCAGGTTCCTCAATCCGACGTTACATCGATGCAAGACGTGGAACGTATTCCAGTGATGCAAGGAGCGACTGAACATCCGCTCATAGGCGACGTAGCTCAGTTGGACTACGGGACTGTCGTTGGCGAATATCACCGACTGAACGGACAGCGAATGGTGACGCTCACCGCGAATGTCTCGGGCGAGGACCTGGGCCGCGTTTCGGGCGAGCTAGACGCTGCGATTAGCCGCGCGGGGACTACTCCTCGCGGGGTGAGGGTCACTGTGCGAGGCCAAATCGGCCCCATGAAGCAGACGTTGACCAACCTCGCGGTCGGGTTGCTCCTTGCCGTCCTCGTGATCTATTTGTTACTGGCGGCGACCTTCCAATCCCTGAGGCTCGCGTTCGTGGTGCTCTCCAGCGTACCTGCTGTCATTTGTGGAGTGCTCTTCGTTCTGCTAATCACTCGCACCAGTCTAAACATTCAGTCGTTCATGGGAGCCATTATGGCCATCGGGGTTGCCGTGGCGAACGCGATTTTGTTTGTCACATTTGCGGAGGAATATCGTCGGCAAGGAAATACCTCCACCGCTGCCGCGATTCATGGGGCGAGAACTCGTATGAGGCCAATCCTGATGACCAGCATGGCGATGATCGCTGGAATGGTCCCCATGGCCCTGGGTATTGGCGCGGGAAGTCAGCAAACGGCTCCTCTTGGGCGGGCGGTCATCGGAGGCTTGCTCTTTGCCACGGCTGCCACTTTGTTGATTCTACCTTTGGTGTTTTCGCTGGTTCAGAAGAGCGCGGGAGTTCTGTCGCCTTCGCTCGACCCCGATGATCCCGCGAGCGCGTTCGCGCGAATTGCACCCGCATTGCCCGGAGAAACGGCATGACACGATTGCGAGTCTCTCTGACCTTGCTTCTTGGCGCTGCGATTAGCTGGTGCGTCTCTTGTGACTCGAATTCCGGTTCTACCACCAAGGCTCAGGCCGCTGCCCCGACCGCCCCTACGGTCGAAGTTACAAAGGTTGTATCGAAAAAGCTGGCAATTACGGCCCGCTTGCCGGGAGAACTTCAAGCATACGAGGCTGTTGACGTTTTTCCAAAAGTCACGGCCTATGTGGATTCGATCAGCGTGGATCGCGGGTCGCGGGTGAAGGCCGGGCAGCTCATGGCTCGGTTGGTTGCTCCGGAAGTCGCTGCACAGCGCGCTGAAGCTCAGTCCAAACTCCAAGCCGCCGAGGCGCAGCGTGCTGAGGCGGAAGCAAAGCTCTCCTCCGACCAGAGCACATACGAACGCCTGAAAAGCGCTTCTGCGACGCCTGGAGTAGTCGCCGGTAATGATTTGGAGATCGCCCAGAAGAGCGCCGAAGCTGACCGTGCGCGACTCCAAGCGCTCAGCGAGAGCGCGGAAGCGGCGAAATCGGCACTAAAGTCTGTCACAGAAATCGAAGGATACCTCCAGGTGCGGGCTCCGTTCGACGGCATTGTGACGGAACGAAACGTACATCCGGGATCTCTTGCCGGACCTGCAACAAGTAGCTCGGGGTCGGCCATGCCAATGGTACGGGTTGAAAAGACCGCCAGGCTCAGGCTCGTTGTCCCTGTCCCAGAGAAATATGCGACGGGCATCAACGTCGGAGGCAAGGTTGAATTCAGCGTTTCCGCCTTCCCCAATCAGACATTCGGGGGGACGATTGCCCGTGTTGCTCATTCGGTGGATGTGAAAACACGGACTATGCCTGTCGAGCTGGACGTCAACAACGCGGATGGACGTCTCAGTTCCGGGATGTTTCCCGAAGTGTTTTGGCCGGTCAGCCGGACGCAACCTACGCTCTTCGTTCCAACATCGGCTGTTACCAGAACCACAGAGGCTACTTTCGTGATCCGCATTCGCGGAGGAAACTCCGAGTGGGTAAACGTTCAGACTGGCGAACTGGACGGCAAGTCCATCGAGGTATTTGGCGGGATACATGAAGGCGACGAAGTAGCGGTGCGTGGCACAGACGAGCTACGGCCAGGAACTCGAGTGACAACGAGACCAGCCGCCCCAGATTCCGCTGGTCCACCCAAATGAATTCCAGCTCGAGTGTACGTACGGAAACTTTGCTTTGAAAAAGGAGACTGATGATGAATCGCAGAATAAGTTCTCTCGTGATGATGTGTGCGTTCTTGCTTCCGGTTGTGGTTCGCGGCCAAGGAGTGACTGCCGCGCCGATCGACCAAGCACTGGGGAGGTCAGGACAGAAAACGGGAGAGGTTTACAAAGTGAGTTTCCCCAGAACCGACCTACATGTTTCGGTTCACGGAGTGGCCATTAAGCCCGGACTCGCGCTCGGTTCGTGGGCGGCGTTTCTCGGAACCGATGACAACGCGATGGTGATGGGCGATTTGGTACTGCTTCAAGATGAATTGAATCCGGTCATGGCGAGACTCCGATCGTCTGGCTTTGAGATCACTGCAGTGCACAACCATCTTCTCAACGAAACCCCGAGAGTTATGTACATGCACTACATGGGACATGGCCCTGCCGGGAAGTTGGCAGCGACGCTGCGTTCGGCTTTGGCTGTTTCTAAGACACCACTTGGAAAGCCTGCTCCCGCAGCGGAAGAAGGGGTCCCGCCAGTGTGGGTGAAACGTGTCGAGGATGCTGTCGGTCGAAAGGGCACATACAAAGGTGGAGTGCTGTCGTACGGTGTTGCGCGCAGCGCGCCTGTTACGATTGCGGGCGCGACAATTCCCCCGGCAGCCGGCGTGGCGGAGAGTATCAACTTTCAGGAAGCGGAATCGGGCAAGGTCGCGACCACTGGCGATTTCGTGCTGACCGGAGAAGAGGTCAATGCTGTTATCTCGGAGCTTCATGACCACCACGTTTCGGTGACAGCGCTACACAGCCATATGTTGACCGAAGAACCGAGGCTGTTTTTCATGCACTTCTGGTCCGTGGGCACCCCCGAATCGGTAGGAGCCGGCATTAAAGCGGCATTAAGCAAGATCTCGGTAAAGTGATGAGCCCCGTTCGAATAACACAGTTGCTCTTTTTCTCCGTGCTTTTGAGTGTGACGGGGGGCGCCGGATCGAGGTCACAAGCGAATGCTCCAACACTAAATAAAGTGGCGGAGTTCGATCTGCCGGGTCCAGGCGGCAAGCGATTCGACTATCTGACGATTGATGAGGACGACCACTATTTGATTTCCGCGCATCTCGGCGCCGATCAGACGTATGTGATCGACCTCGCCACGAACAACGTGGTCGCAACCGTTACGGATACGCCCGGAGCCGAAGGCGTCGAGTTCGTTCCGGAACTTAAGAAGTTCTATACCTCGAACGCCCACGACAACACCATCGGTGTGGTGGACCTCCAACAAATGAAAGTCGTCAAGAAGCTGAAGACTGAAGCGAAACCGGACGGGAGCACGTATGCGGCTCCCTTCCACAAACTATATGTGTCGGACGAGCGCGGCAAGGCGGAAGCCATCGTCGATGTAACCAAAGACGAGATCGTGAAGACGCTGCACTTCGACAGCGAAACCGGGATGCCGCAATACGATCCGGTCGCGCGGAAGGTGTATGTCAATCTGCAGGAAGAGGGCATATTCGCGGTGATCGATCCCGCGACCGATACGGTCGTGGGCCGGTATCCGGTCGGGAAATGTAAAGGGAACCACGGCATGGCACTCGATCCGGAGCACCACCGGGCGTTCCTTTCCTGCGAGGGAAACGAACTGATGACGGTGATCGATCTCGACAAGAAGAGTGCCATCACATTTCTTCCGCTGCCGGGTGGACCCGATGTGATCAAGTTCGATCCGGGCTTGCGGCGGATCTACGTCGCCTGCTACAGCGGGGCGATTGCCGTCTTCCACCAGGACGACGCCGACCACTACCGGAAGCTCGAAGACTTTCGCGTCCAGCACGCGGTGCACACGGTCGCGGTGGACTTGAAAACGCACAAGCTCTACACGCCGGAACAGGAAGAGGATGGGAAACCGGTGGCGCGGATGGTCGTGTACGAAGCGTTCGGCGACCGTTAGCCGCGCTGTTCTATGCGAGAAGAGGAAGGGAAGGGCTCGGCTCTAGTCGCGATGTCCTTGCTAAATTTCATTCCAGTTTCCCTGCGCGCGTTGCCGCGGGATGGCATCGTTTTGTTTCTCACGCGATTCCTGCGTCTGTTCGCGTATGGAGCGCTCTCGGTCGTCCTTGTCTTCTATCTGGTAAGTCTCGGCCTCAGTGAAGCGCAGGTGGGGCTTCTGCTGACGTTGACGCTTGCCGGTGATATCGCGATCTCGCTGTTGCTCACGACGCGAGCTGACCAAATGGGCCGCCGGCGGACGCTCATCCTAGGCGCGATTTTAATGGCAGGAGCGGGTGTTGCCTTCGCCTCGACCCACAATCTGCTGTTTCTGATCATTGCGGGAACGATCGGCGTGATCAGCCCGAGCGGAAACGAAGTCGGTCCTTTTCTTTCCATCGAACAAGCGGCACTGTCGCATGTCGTTTCCGCCGCGAGCCGCACGGAGGTTTTTGCCTGGTACACGTTGGCGGGCTCCGTCGCGACGGCTCTCGGCGCGTTGTGCGGAGGTGCGGCGTCGGGAATCGTCCAGAAGGCATCGTTCTCCGAGTCCGACAGCTACCGCGCGGTGGTCCTTTTATATGCCGCACTTGGCATGGCGCTCGCGTTCCTTTTCTTGAGTCTCTCGTCCTCGACGGAAGTGCGCGACTCCGTGCTCGAAGATAGCTCGGCAGCGAGGAAGTTTCTCGGCGTCGGACATTCGCGTTCGATTGTCTTCAAGCTCTCGAGCCTGTTCGCACTGGATTCTTTCGCGGGTGGTTTCGTGGTGCAAAGTTTTGCCGCGTATTGGTTCTATCTGCGCTTCGGAGTTCATCCCGAAAAGCTCGGAGTGATTTTCTTTTGGGCTAACTTACTCGCGGGAATTTCTGCGCTGCTCGCTTCGCGACTCGCCTCCCGCATTGGATTGGTGAAGACGATGGTAGTGACGCACCTGCCTTCGAACGTGCTCCTCATCCTTGTACCACTGATGCCGAACCTCACGCTCGCCGTGGTGGTGTTGCTCATCCGGTTCAGCATCAGCCAGATGGACGTTCCGACAAGACAGTCCTACATCATGGCGGTGGTTCGTCCTGAGGAACGTTCCGCCGCAGGCGGCATCACCGGAGTCGCGAGGACGGCAGGTGCCGCAATTAGCCCTATCTTTGTAGGGTTCCTCTTCTCGCGTCCTGCTCTGATTGACGTTCCGTTTTTCATTGCCGGAATTCTCAAGATCGGGTACGACCTTGCGCTCTATCGAGGGTTCGCAACGGTCCGCCCACCTGAAGAGGCGGACTAATGTCTGAACATGATCACTCGTGGGTCGCACTTTCGGACCTGGCGATGCGTACTGTACGAAGGTCTCTTGTCGCAATTTTGGTCTTGGCGGCCTCTTTGCACGGCCAAACCCTCAAGCAGATTGCGACGATCGATCTCCCAGGTCCCAAGGGCCAGCGGTTTGACTACCTGACGACAGACGATGAGGATCAATTTCTGCTTTCGGCTCATTTGGGTCCAGGGATTCTGTACGTGATCGACATGAAGACGAACAAGTTGGTCAAAGCGATCCCCGGCGTTCCCGGTATCACTGGCCTCGAGTTCGTTCCTGAAATGCGCAAGGTTTACACCTCCGATTGGGGCGAAGAGAAGATCGGTATAGTCGATTTACATTCGATGACAGTAGTCAAGCGATTGGCAACCGCGGCCAAGCCGAACGGGAGCACCTATGCCGCTCCTTTTCACAAGGTATATATCTCGAATACTTTGGGGAAGGCAGTGGCGGTCGTGGACGTCGACAAAGATGAGATTGTCAAAACTATAGTGTTCCCCAGCGAAACGGGCATGCCGCAATATGACTCATTGGCACGCAAAGTCTTCGTAAATCTCCGAAGCACAAATGAAATCGCGGAGATCGATCCGGCAACGGATAGGTTGTTGGGGAAGTATCCCGTGGATGGTTGCCATTTCAATCACGGCATGGCCGTCGATTCGGAACATCATCGTGCATTCGTCCTCTGCAGTGGGAATCGAACCTTTACTGTCTTTGCGCTAGACACGCACAAATCGATCGCTCACCTTCCCTTGCCGGCGGGCGCGGACGTTGTAAAATTCGATCCCGGTCTCTCCAGAATCTACGTCGCCTGCTCCAGCGGATTCATGTCGGTGTTTCATGCCCAGGACTCGGAACACTATCGAAAACTTGAAGACTTCCCGGTGCAGAAGATGGTACACAGCCTTGCAGTCAATTCAACAACACATCGTGTGTATGCGCCCGAGCAACAGGAAAATGGCCAGCCCGTTGCACGCATGATTGTCTACGAAGCTATTACGGCAGAGCGGAGCAAGCCATGAGGAGAACAATACTCTTTGTAATGTTGCCGTTCCTGTCCGCGGCTCTCGTAAAAGCTCAGGCAAACGAACCGCTGAAACTGGAGAAGACGGTCCAGTTGCCGGACGTGCAGGGGCGCATCGACCACATGTCAATTGACGTGAAAGGCCGGCGGTTGTTTGTGTCCGCGCTTGGCAACCGTACTCTTGAAGTCATCGATCTCAAGGCGGACAAACGCACGAATACGATCCCGGGTCTCGAGGAGCCCCAAGGTGCGCTCTACGTACCGGGCAGTGACCGTCTGTATGTCGCAAGTTCGAAAGACGGCACAGTGAAAATGTTTGATGGCTCATCGCTTAAGCTCCTCAAATTCATAGAGTATGGCGACGATGCCGATAATCTTCGATTCGATTTTAATCGTCAGCGTGTATATGTCGGCTATGGGGACGGTGCTCTCGCAGAGCTCGATGCAGCCGGAAACAAGATCGCGGAAACCAAGCTGCATGCACATCCTGAATCGTTCCAACTCGAAAAGAATAGTCCTCGAATTTACGTGAACCTTCCGAAATCGCGAAAAATTGCCGTCGTGGATCGCGAGTCGCACTCGATTGTCACTACATGGAGTACTGGCATGTCGCTCGCCAACTATGCGATGGCGCTGGACGAAGGAGACCACAGGCTCTTCGTAGTTACTCGCTACCCGGCGCGATTGCTAGTCATCGACACTGGAAGCGGGAAGATCGTGCAGACGCTTTCGGCAGTTGGAGATTGCGACGACGTTTTTTACGATCAATCACGAAAACGCATTTACGCTTCAGGAGGAGAAGGCGCGATTTCCGTTTTTGAGCAACGAGATGCCGACCACTACAAAGAGTTGGCTCGAATCGCGACGGTGAAAGGAGCACGCACGAGCTTTTTCTCGCCCGAGCTTGACCGGTTATATCTCGCCGTCAGGCGGCAAGGCTCGACGCCAGCCATGATCCAGGTGTTCGAACCGATGCAATAGTCTGTGAGGAGCCGAGGTAGGCGTCGATGAAATGGTTCTACAACCGCGGTCCGATCTTCGGGAACGTCAGATCGCCTCTGTTTGGCCAAGCGAACTGACCATACGCCGCCATGTTACTCCGAGGAACTGGGTTTTCAGAATCCACGGATAATCGGAGATCGGAGCTGCAACTCAAGTTCAGATTCTGAAGTCCAAACCGCCCGGGCACGGAGGAGGAATAGCTCATTAACCAGGAGAAAGCCATAGCACCTATGGGAAACGCGTCTGCTCCGGGCACTCCGCTCTTTCCCTTCGTCAGGCTGTTCCTTTGTTTTCTAATCTTTGCTACGCCCTGCCTGTTCGCACAACAAAAAACGACTCAAGAATCAGCTGCAACCGCTCAAGCAGCTGCCGTCGACCATCCCCCAAAGCTTGACGGCACTCTTGATGACCCATTGTGGCAATCCGCTATTGCGATCACAGATTTTCGTCAACAGGAACCGCTAGAAGGACAGCCTGCCACCGAGAAGACAGAGGTGCGCATTCTCTACACTCGTCACGCAGTCTATTTCGGGATCCACTGTTACGACTCGGCCTCGTCACGAATCGTCGCCCGCGAGTTGAGGCGCGATGTAAGCCAGGATTTGGATGACCACTTCGAGATTCTAATCGACTCGAACCACGACCGCAGAGGAGGCTATGTGTTCCAGGTCAATCCCCTGGGCACTCAAATAGACGGCCTGATCGTCGAAGAGCAACAGGATAACTCTGGCTTGGATTTTGATCCCGGTTGGGACGGTGTTTGGACTTCCGAAGCGCACATCGGGCTGGACGGTTGGACCGCCACTATCGAGATACCGTTCACAACACTGAATTTCACGCATTCGCGGCAAGTTTTGTGGGGTGTGAACTTCAAGCGCTTCATACGCCGTAAGAACGAGGAAGACTTGTGGGTGGCCTACCGTCGGACATTCGGCATTACCAAGGTGTCGCAAGCCGGAGATTTGAATGGAATCGAGAATATCGAGAGCGGACGGCTCTTCATCGTGAAGCCTTATGGACTCGCCAGATACGACCAGCAGACTGGCGCGGATCCAAAGTTTCCGCTCACGGCGGGGGTCGACGTGAAATATGGGCTCAGCTCCAACTTAGTTATGAATCTTACCGGGAACACGGACTTTGCCGACACTGAAGTCGACCTAGAGCCCTTCAACATCACTCCGTTCAAGGTTTTCATTCCAGAGAAGCGACAGTTCTTCCTGGAAAACGCTGGCGTGTTCAACTTTGCCTTGGGGGACGGGGATCAGTTGTTCTTCAGTCGCCAGATCGGCATTGACCCCATCACGGGTAACCAGGTACCCATCAATGGTGGCGCCAAACTCACGGGCAGGGTGGGCCGCATGGAACTTGGCGTCATGGATGTAGACACGCGATCAAGCGGTCCGAATCCATACTCAAATTCTGGCGTCGTTCGGCTCAAGGAATCGCTCTGGGCCGGCTCGTACATCGGTGCGATGGCGATCGACAAGCATTCCGGAGATGTGCTCGACAGTTTCAATCAGACGGGAGGCATCGATACTCGGCTTGTGTTCTGGAAAGACTGGTTCGTCGATGCCCACATGGCGGGTACGCAGTCGCCAGGAAATCCTAGCGGAGACAGTGACCTCGGAGCTTCGCTCACTTACCGCTCGAATTGGTTTGAGGGGATCGTGGAACGACGCAAAACAGGACCAGACTTCAACCCTGAGGTGGGCTTCGTGGAGCGGACGGACTCAAACGAGGTATACGGAGATGCGACGTTCAAGGTGAGGCCTACTTTGCCCGGGATTCGCGAACTGCAATTCGAAGGATTCATACTCCACGCGCCCGATTTGCTTGGTCAGGTTTCCACGCAAGAATGGCAGGGCACCTTCCGCGCCGAGCTCAACAACGGTGGCTATACCGACGATGACATCTCGGACGTTTTCACCCAGCGAATTACAGCCCCGTTTCACATCTACAAAAACGTATTCATCCCGAATGGCATCTATCACTTCGCCCGCCACCAGCTCACCTATGGCTCAGGGCAGGACCGGAAATTCACTTATAACTTCTTCGAACGATTTGGCGGCTACTACGATGGATCGCTAAATGAATTTCGTGTGCGCGCCAATTATCGTCCGACAGCGAAGTTTTCGATCTCTGCTTCGGAGACTTGGGACCGATTCCGATTGCCATTGCCTAACGGGAATTTCTCCGTTGTCTTGGCAAGCCTTCAAGGCAATTACTCGTTCAGCCGATTCTTAACGTTCACAAGTCTCCTTCAAGTGGACACATCCAACGCTCAAGCGGTGAGCGCCAATCTTCGCCTTCGCTACAACTATCGTCCCGACAGCGACCTCTACGTCATCTATAACGTCGGAACGCAGTTCGCCAGCATCGCGCCGGCCAATCCGGCACAAGTCCGCGAAACCCGTTTCGCTATCAAATGGACCTATTCCTGGCGACCCTAGATGACCCTGAATTCCGGTTTGTCGTTCTGGCCCAGCGGCTACTGCCGCACCCACTTTCCTTATAAACAAATTTAGAAGCTGAACGAGTGCCCAAGGAGGACATTTTGCTCAGAGTGCCCGGTCCGCGCGTTGGTGCGCCCTCGAGAATGAAAGGAAGACATGCCCTTCTTTCGCTGGATCAGTGCAGGCCGCCTTGCGGAGGTGGCTTAGAACCGACCCGCAACGTCTCGGACCGCCTCGCAGCACCCTAGATGCGAAGCTACAATACCTGGCAATCCACAAGGAAGTTCCATCCTACTTGGAAGACTGCGCAATTTGATCGACCTCGTTATTTGAACGAGGACTGTTCCGCAATTCTTCCGCCGACTAAGGTTCGCCTGCTTTTGAGAATTGTGAAACACTACCGAAGCCATTCCGTTCGTGAAGGCAATCACGAACAATGGGCCATTATCCGAAACAGCTAAGTACCAAACCGGCATCGACATGCAGCCAACCGTAAGCTCCAACATGGAGTGCTCGGCCTATAGGCAGCAAATGGCCAAGGCTCCTCCGCCTAAGGAGTAGTAATCGAGACGTTATCGAAGGTGGCGGTGGTTAAAGCGGAGGTGCTGCCGCTGTTGACGACCAAGCCCAAGTAGACAGTTGGGGCCATGTTGATGGTCTGGCCCGTACCACGCTGCGTCCAGTTCACGCCATCGGGAGAGGTAAAGCTGGTGAAGGTGTTTCCGGTTCTGCTGACCTTGATCCAGTAGGGCAAGGTGACACTCATGCTGGTGTAGGGAGTAGTGCCCGCTCCGGTGGTCGTGCGAGCCTCAGAGTAAATCGAACTGTAGGCGGACCAGTCCACGGTGGCGGCATTGGTGGATGCGGGGGTGAGGGTTTCGCGAATCATGACGCCGGGAGAAACGTATCCGGAACCACCCTGAACGCTGACGAGACGGGCGATGATGGCGCCGTCGCCGGAGAGCGGTTGATAGACGAAATGGAAGGCATCAGCGGAGCCGTAAATCTGCGCGCCTGCTCCCTTCACTGTGAACACGCCATTGGCGTAGCTGGCATTGCCTGCCAGACCGGTCGAACCGATATCTCCATCCGTCCAGACGGAAGGGAGCGTTGGAACGTTCACGGCTTGCACCGTGAGGGAAACCGCGATGACGCTTGTTAGGCTGCCGGAAGTGCCGGTGATGGTGACGGTGGCTGTGCCAGTAGTTGCGGTGCTGCTGGCAGTCAGTGTCAAAGTGCTGGTGCTAGTGGCGCCACTGGGGTTGAACGAGGCTGTGACACCGTTGGGCAGATTGGAAGCAGACAGGCTCACGTTGGCGTTGAAACCGTTTTGCGGAGTGACAGTGATGTTGCTCGTGCCGCTCGCTCCCTGGGTAATCGCCAAAGAATTGGGGGTGGCGGAAAGGGTGAAATTCGGAGGAGCGGAGACGGTGAGAGAAAGGGTAGTGGTGTTCGACAAGTTGCCCGAGGTGCCGGT
>Ga0209166_10001366_pt1 | contig 20641 bp, 13 predicted proteins | sample Coa_R1_3_FD_187151 | JGI IMG/M metagenome (GOLD analysis project Ga0209166, IMG submission 187151) | Surface soil microbial communities from Centralia Pennsylvania, which are recovering from an underground coalmine fire - Coalmine... | ecosystem: Environmental > Terrestrial > Soil >... | reverse complement strand
ATTACACCTTCGTAGCCGGTGATAACGGCGTACATACGTTTGCCAATGGTGTAACGCTGAAGACGGCGGGCAACCAGACGGTGACAACGACCGACGGCGGCGGGCATAGCGGCTCGGCGACGGTGAATGTGACCTTTGCCTCGGGCGGAGCGACACACTTTGCGGTCACAGCCCCGGCCAATGCCACAGCAGGAACAGCCTTCAACATTACGGTGACGGCGCAGGATCAGTTCAACAACACAGTCACGAACTACGGCGGGACGCTGCACTTCACCAGCACGGATGGGCAGGCGGTATTGCCGGGCAACAGCACGCTGACCAATGGCACGGGAACGTTCAGTGTGACCTTGAAGACAGCTGGCAACCAGACCGTCACGGCGACGGACAACACAATCAGTGGGACTTCGAACATTATTACAGTGAGCGTCAACAGCGGCGGCCAGTTACACTACTCGGTAACCGCTCCGGCAAACGTGACCGCAGGGTCAGCCTTCAACGTCATGGTAACGGCGCAAGATCAGTTCAACAACACGGTGACCAGCTATACCGGGACCGTGCATTTCAGCAGTTCCGATGTCCAGGCGAGCCTGCCGGCGAACTACACCTTCATTGCCGGCGACAATGGCGTGCATGTCTTTGCCAACGTGATGCTGAAGACCGCGGGCAACCAGACAGTAACGGCGACGGACACGGTGAACAATACGATTACGGGCTTTGCTACAGTGAACGTATCCGCTGCCACCGGGGCCACCCAGTTGAGCGTGACTGCGCCCGCAAATGCGACCGCAGGTACGGCTTTCAACGTGACGGTAACGGCACAGGACCAGTTCAACAACACGATTACCACTTATACCGGTACGGTGCACTTCACCAGCAATGATGGCGCGGCGACCTTGCCTGCGAATTACACATTTGTCGCCGGCGACAACGGCGTACACACCTTCGTCAACGGCGTAACCCTCAACACCGCGGGCAACAGGACGGTCACAGCCACTGATCCGGTGACCAACGGCGGTATGGCCGGCACGGCTACTGTGACTGTGAAAAACAGCACTTCGACGGTTGTGGTTTCCTCCGCGAATCCGTCACTCTCCGGCAGCTCTGTTACCTTTACGGCGACGGTTGCACCTGGAACCGCGACTGGCACGGTGACGTTCTTCGATGGAGGCACGAACATCGGCAGCGGCGCGTTGAGCGGCGGTGTCGCAACTTTCTCGATCGCGACATTGACTTTGGGCAACCACACCATCACCGGGGTTTACGGCGGCGACAGCAACGACTTGGGCAGCACGTCGCCGGTGGTGATCCAAAACGTGAAGGCCAACTCGACTACCACGGTTGTCAGCTCGGTGAATCCTTCGGTGTTTGGCCAGCCAGTGACCTTCACCGCTACGGTTACCGGACTTCCACCGGCCAACAGCACCCCGAGTGGAACCGTAACTTTCAAAGATGGCGCCGCCACGCTGGGCACGGGAACGCTGAGCGGGTCTGGAGTCAGCGCACAGGCGACGTTCACGACTTCAGCGTTGTCGGTGAGCGGACATTCGATCACGGCAGTCTACGGCGGAGACTTTACCTACTTCACCAGCACTTCTTCGGGCCTGACACAAACGGTGAATCTTGCGGCGACGACCACGACGATCACAAATTCTTCGTTGAATCCGTCAACATTCGGACAGTCAGTGACCTTCACCGCATCGGTTGTCGCGGTAGCGCCGGGCGCAGGCACACCCACGGGCACGGTGACCTTCAAAGACGGCGCCACGACCCTGGGTACAGGCGCGGTGAACGGCTCGGGAATCGCCACCCTCGCCACTTCGGCGGTGGTCGCGGGCAATCGCAACATCACTGCGGTCTATGGTGGTGATTCAGGATTTGCCGGCAGCACCTCACCGAACTTCGTGCAGCAGGTCAACCAGGCGAGCACCAGCACCACGCTTACTACCAGCACGACATCTTCCGTGTTCGGACAGCCGGTGACCTTGACTGCCACGGTGGTGGCTGTGGCGCCCGGCTCCGGTGTTCCCACCAGCACGGTACAGTTCATGGATGGCGCTTCTCCATTCGGTGGTCCGGTTACGCTGAATGGCTCTGGGCAAGCAGTGCTGGTCACTACGGCACTGGCGCTGGGCGCTCATCCGCTCAGCGCAGTCTATGGCGGAGATACCAACTTCATCACCAGTACTTCTTCCACAGTGGTGGTCAGCGTCAGCCAGGCGAGCAGCTCGGCGGCGGTCGCTTCTTCCGTGAATCCATCGGTGTATGGCCAGCCGGTAACATTTACGGCGACCATTACGGCGGTTGCGCCTTCTACGGGCATTCCCACCGGCACGGTGACGTTTAAAGACGGCGGCATCGCCTTTGCCGGCGGCACAGTCCCTGTGGACAACACCGGCCATGCGGCGCTCACGCCCACGACTTTATCGGTTGGGAACCACAGCATCACGGTGGTCTATAGCGGAGATACCAACTACGGCGGCAGCAATGGAGCGCTGCCTACGCAGACCGTCAAGCAGGCGAGCACGAGCACAAACGTTGCATCTTCGGCGAATCCCTCGGCGTTCGGCCAGTCGGTGACCTTCACGGCCACAGTTGCGGCCGTGACTCCTGGAGCGGGGATTGCCACGGGAACAGTTACATTCTTCGATGGAGCTACCAACATCGGCTCCGGAACACTGAACGGCAGCGGAGTGGCTACGTTTACGACTTCCTCATTGACGGTTGGCAACCATACCATCACGGCCAGTTACGCAGGAGACACCAACTTCACCGGCAGCACGGGCCCGTTGAATGGCAATCCGCAGGTGGTCGGTCAGGGTACTACCACCACGGCGGTCACCTCTTCCACTAATCCGTCGGCGTTCGGCCAGTCGGTGACCTTTACTGCGACGGTCACACCTTCCACCGCAACCGGAACGGTGACCTTCATGGATGGCGCTACAACCCTCGGTTCAATGACGTTGACCAGCGGCACGGCTTCGTTCTCCATCTCCGCGATGGCGGTGGGCAGTCATACGATTACAGCGGTGTATGCGGGCGACAGCAACTTTACGGGCAGCACGGGACCGCTGACCGGCAACCCGCAGGTGGTCAAACAGGCGAGCACAACGACGGCTGTGGTCTCTTCCGCTAATCCATCGAATGCGAACCAGTCGGTCACATTCACAGCGACGGTTGCGCCGGTGTTGCCGGGCGCCGGCCTGCCGACGGGTACGGTGCAGTTCATGGATGGCGGGTCTCCATTAGGCGCTCCTGCCAACCTGAATGGATCGGCACAGGCAATGTATACGACTACGACATTATCTGTAGGCAGCCATGCGATCACGGCGGTTTACAGCGGCGACGGCAACTTTACAGGCAGCACTTCTTCCGCTCTGAACCAGACGGTGCAGGGTGCGGACGTCGCGGTTACGATGATGCATTCACCTGATCCAGTGGCCTTGGGCGGGAAGCTGACCTTTACTGCCACAGTGATCAATAACGGACCCAGCTCGGCAAACGTCACGTTTACAGAATCGTTCGTAGGAGCCAATTATGTGGTGTCCGTCAACACAACTCTGGGGTCGTGCAGCGGGAGCGGGCCGGTAAACTGCAGCCTTGGCCTGATGACCAATGGCCAGACGGCGATGGTTACGATTGTGCTGACGCCGATCCAGCTGACCAGAACGATTGTGGCTACGGCGACAGCAACACCGGATGTAACTGATTCCAACATGGCGAACAATACAGCGAGCGATACTGCTAATGTGCGCTTCCGTCCTTTTATCCACTAACCTGGGGACGCGCGCGATGAAGGCGATGTTGCTGCTTGCCAGAACCTGACCACGATGTTTGCGCAAAGGCACGGCTTCTCCCACGCCGTGCCCACCCCCCTTTAAAAAACCGCTTCAAGTTTCAAGTTTCCAGATGCGCTTACCGCTATTTCATAAATTAATCTGGACGGAAAGTTTCGACGCACAGTGAGCGGTACGTGAACCACAGCCTTTACGGAAGCAGAGGAGATGTGCTTTGAAGAGCGGCCAATCGCTCGGCTTGACGAAGCTTCCACTGATCCGGCAACCAGGTTGGGAGGCCGCTGATCTTGATCTGCAGCAGGCTCACCAAGAGCTGCGTGAAATAGAGCTGCGGATCGACCATAATTGCCGTTCCAGGCGGCGACGTTGGTGCAGTCCGTCTGGGCTTGGGCGGTGAGACCGAAGGCCAAGGTGAGGGCGGCCAATAGGAAGAGCGGAAGGGATCTTGCGCAGGATCATCGGTGTTTTCTCCGGAAGGCCCGCCCCGGTGGAAGCCGGGGTGCTCTCCGCGCTCGCTAGAAGCCCAGGTCGGAGAGGAACTGGTTGGTGAAGGCGAGCGGTCCGCCCGACGGATAGCTGTCGCACGTGTCGCCGTTGGCGCCACTGCAAGCGTCATCCCGCTCGAACGACCAGAAGTGGACGCCCGCCAGTCCGAGTCAATTTGGCTTTGAGCGGCACAGCCGCCCATATGGCAACGCCCTCTTTGTGGCCCTCACACCAAACCGGTGGATATGGGAACCTCGGCTTGGCCGGGCCGCGACTGAGCACCGCCTCCTGGGAGGGACACGTGCTCTGCTCACGGCACCTCCAAGCCGCTTCAATCTGGTCAAAACAGGGCGGGCGTGGCCGAGACAGCGCTGCGCCCGCGATGTTGAGGGTTCCTAATGCATGCCGGCCTTAGGGTTCTTGCACCAGCGAGAACTCCTGGTTGGTGTTCCCGCTCTGGCACTGCCACTGCGTCATCTGCGCGCCGTTGCTGGTCGAGCCGGTGTTGTCCAGGCAAAGGCCACTGGTAAGGTTTACAAAGTTCCAGAGGCCATTGCCCAACGAGACGGGTTGCCATTCTTGGTTGGTATTGCCGCTGCCGTAGGCCCACAGCCATACGCCATTGCCGTTGGCGGTCGATCCCTCGTTGTCCCAGACCAAGCTGGGAGCGTTACGGTTGAAGACGGCATCGTAGCCGCTGCTCGCCGCCGCTCGGAACTGCCACTCCTGGTTGTGCTGTTGATTGCCGCAGGCCCACTGCTGCAGGAGCGTGCCGTTGCTGGTCCCCCAACCGCTGGCGTCCATGCAGAGCCCGCTGGTCTGGTTGATCACCTCATACCAGGCGTTGGGATCGATCGAACCCGTTTCTCCTCCTCCTCCTCCTCCCGTAATACCTTGGGCACTGCTTAGGCCGAACGCGTTCGCTGTCGTCCATTGTTGCCAATCGCTGGCGATCGTCGCGGCCGAATCGCTGCCAATATTCGGAGTTGTCGGCCAGAAAGTCGGATCGTAGAAACCCCAACTATCAGGTACCAAACCGTGAGTGGCTTTATACGACCACACGGTCCAACTCAAACCGGCGTTGTTGTAATCGTTGACCGCGTACTGCCAAACGCTTGATCCGGCGCCGAAGTCGTTGAACTCGCCGATGTAGCCGGGAACGTTGTACGACGAGTGGTTCTGAAAATCGCTGACGCTGTTATCGGCGCTTTGCTGGATTTGCGACGCCGAGCAGTTCCAACAGTACGAGTGCATCTCGTACATGACATTGGTCCAACCCTGGCTCGAAGGATTCGGCAGCATGCTCCAATTCCAACTGCCCCAGGTCCCTTCCATGATGATCATATGGTTGGGATCGGCGTTTCGGATGGTCTTGTAGAGACTGTTGTAGGCGTTGATCACCGCCGAGTTATTGGGCGCGCCCGTCGGCTCATTCATGACATCGTAGCCCGCGACGTTGGGATTGCCGTTGTAGTGACTGGCAATTTGCCACCACATCCAGGCAGTATTCCCCTGGTCGTTGGAGTTCGTCCAGTACTGATTCTGACCGCCGCGGCCGGTGTCGTCAGATTTGCTCTGGCCACCGACGACACCGTGCATATCAATGATGGTGTAAATGCCGCGCTGGGCCGCGTTGCTTACCACCCAATCGAGTTCGTTGAAAGCGTCAGGACGCCATCCTGAATTTGAGATGTTGTTGAGGTTGTAAAACTGGCCGTACCAAACGGGGACGCGAATCAGATTGAAGCCGAGACTCTGGATGTTGTCCAGGTCGGTGGTCGTGATCCAGTTCTGCTGGTAAGAATTGATCAGGTTCTGTTCGGTCGCGACCCCGAAGCGGTTGTCCAGGGTTTGCATCACGGTGTAGGTATCTGGCTCGCTGTCGCTAGTCAGCGGAGACATCCACTTTTCCATAATGAACCAACCGCCGAGATTGACCCCGCGCAGGGGGACAACCTGGCCGTTGGTGTTAACGACATTCGGCCCGCTGGCATGCAGCATGCTTAGCTGGCCGTAACCGCGACTTGTGACCAGTATTCCCAGCGCGAACATAACCAGGCTCATGACCACGACATGCCGACGGCGCGCACCGTTGTATGGACGGTGCTCTTTCCTCGAAAAAAAGAACATAGATTCCTCCGGATTCGCATGGGCGCATATTTTTGGAATCGTGAAGACTTGCGTTTCCCGGACGGGTTCATTCCCGACGCGTTGGTGTAGCTGCTCCAAGCGAAACGGGCAAGATAGTAATCGAAATCTCGCCTAAATGGAGCCATGCTGCGGTATGGAAGTTGGATACATCTTTCGTAGGGGACTCGAAATGCGGGCTTTCTTGTTTTGCTGACGAGGAGTGCTGCTGCAAAAGTGCCAAGACAACGGCAAAATGCGCTTTGCATGGCGCTTGGAAAGCGCTCAACCGGCCTCAATGCCCCTCGAATTGGAGCCCGATCCGCCGGCGTGATGCCCTTTATTTCACGATGATTTTGTTCCCAAATAAATGCTTTTCGAAGTCCACCAGTGAGAATGTGCTCCGATGCTGGATGCTCTCTTCCACAACACGCATGAGGGCAGAGGCCGTAATCAGATCGACGCTTCGGATTGGCGAGCCCGACAAGTACTCGGTCAATTTCTTTAGATCGCTTTCCTTAAATGCGAGCGATTAACTAACCACACCTTTTCCGGTGCAGGGAACTATAGCATGCTGGTCTGGCGCAGCTTCCATTGATCGGGTAGCCAAGTCTGTAGGTCACTCATCGGCCATGCGGGCAGGTTCACCAGGAGTTGGGTGAAGTAGAGCTGTGGATCAATTTGATGTCGCCGGCAGGTGGCCGTGAAGCTGGACAGAATCGCCGCCGTGCGCCCCCCACGGGCGTTGCCACGAATAACGAATACTTCCTATTGAGTACTTGGCGCTTCATCTCCCTCTCGGAGCCGTTCTTGTCGATCCCCGCGTCGCGAGCGAAAAACAAAAAGATGGCCGCTGTGCGGGTCCTCTCCGATCACCGTTCGAACCCGCTCCGCCAATCGGTCGGAGTTACAGCGCATATCGGTCACTTCCGTGGCCAGCCAGATGCGCGCCGCCTGCGCTCGATCCAAGGAGTTCAAGCTGGGCAGCCCCCATCATGCTTCTGTCTCCAGCACCGCCAGCACTGCCCGCACATGACTCGCGTCGAATCCGGGCGCTACCATCAGACTACGACCGTTGCCGAGCCGAACTTCTATCGCGGCGTTGCCTCGGGCGGGCTCGGCTGCTGGTTTCGCGATCTTCACTTCAACGAACTTGTTCGACTCCGCTTGGCTCAGTCGTTCTCCAAGCTAAAGAAACTCTGCCTTCCCAGCCCGCGCTCGCGGCAAAACGCACTTATCGTTTGTCCCCTCCCTGCCTGCTCGGAAACGAGCCGCTGCCACTTCTTCCATATCTTTCTGCTACCTTGTTTTTGGGTCATCATCCCACGAGCTTGCTATCTCGTGCACACGCCGGCAAGATGGGGTCTGTTTATCGCTCACGACTCACATATCTCTTCCTCTCAGAAATAGCAGCTCTTAAATCGAGAGTGTCTTTGACATCCTTGCCCGACTGCTTCCCATCTCAAAATAAGACAAGAATGTAATTATTCAATTCAGGTTCGTTCGCGATTCTTAAATGAGGAGCTGAAAAATGCGACAAACATTGTTTTTGATTTCAACCCTCCTGCTTGCTGCCGGAATGCTGACAGCTCAAGCCACCGGCGGCGCGGGCGCGAGCGGCGGCGCGAGTATGGGCAGCGCAGGACAAGCTGGGACAGGCGCCGCAGGTCAGGGTACCGGCATGACAACCGGCGTGGGAACAACGGGTACGGCAACCGGAGCTACGAGCAGCTCTCCGCAGACTACAACTGGAACCGGAACTACGACTGGCACTACCGGCACCGTAGGAACTACCACGGGCACAGTCGGAACCACTACAGGCACGGTTGGGACTACTACCGAAACGGTGGGAACCACAACCGGCACCACGGCGCCTAGCACCCAAATACCTTCAACAACCACCGTCTCTCCAGCTCAGACCGGTACTACCGGCACGACCGGACCAACGACAGGGACCACGGGATCAACGACAGGGACGACTGGACCGGTAACTGGAACGACCGGACCAACGACGGGGACAACCGGGACAACAACGGGAACCACCGGAACGACTGGAACAACCACGACTCCCGGTGTTACAGGCACAACCGGCGTGGGAGTTAGTAACGGCAGCATGGGCACAACCGGAACCACAGGTACTACCGTTACCACGACTCCTTCCACCAGTCCACAAAACACCAGCCCACAGAACAACAATCCAGGGAGCACCGTTCCACACTAGCCTTTAGCTGGCATAGAGCTCGGATGGATTTGGTTCGGGCATGACGAAATTCTAACCACCTACCCGTGAACAAAGGAGATAGCGGGTAACTTGAAATGCCACTTCCTCTCCTGATTTGACGGCCCAAAATAAGCGCCGCGAAGTAAGAGTCGCGGCGCTTATTTCGTTAATCGCTTTGTGTTATTGCCACTCGAGGCGCAGTTCGCGGCTGGGGTAGATGGCTAAAATATCTTCTCCCTTGGGCGAGAAGCCGCCTTCGATCTGCTTGGTTTGACGATAGCCGCGGCTGGTCACGCGCACCTTAATGATATGGCTGCCTGCGGTGACCGGGATCGTGTTTTCATAGTGGGCGGAGATGACGCTTTTACCGCCCCATTTTTTCTTCACCACTCCGCCGCCGGTGAGGGGCGTGGTGTCAACCTCGTGGCCATCGATCCAGATGACCAATTCGCCGCGATGAAAGGTATGAACGCATTTCACTTCAAGGTTGGCCATATCTCCCGTTGGAGCCACAAAGGGAACAGAAGAGTGCGAAGGGGAAGGATGCGGAGAGGAATGTGGAAGGGAAGCGTTCCCTTGCGGTAGCTGCGTTTCCTGCGAAGCACCGGAGTGCAACCACAGCCAAAGGCCGGTCAGGGAAAGGCACAACAGAACCGCGCTAGCGGCCGCAAGCCGGAGTTTGGATGGTATTCGCTGGAAGAGTCCCGGTTGTTGTGCCGGCTCAGGAGAATCGGGTTCGCCGGCGGGATCTTCAGCGGCAGGAGCTGCAACGGAAAGACGCGAACTGGGCACAACCACGGTTCCGGACCTGTTTGCCAGGGCGGGCGCTGTGGCCGGTGAAATGCCGGATGGATGTCCCAGGCCGGGCTGCTCACTGGTAACTCGCGCCAGCGTGGTCTCACCCCAGGCGGTTGTCGTGGGGGCGGAGTTGCGGGAGCGCGGGCTTTGACCGGCAAGCAAATCGTCCAAGTCGCAAGCGAACTCGCGGCCGCTTTGGTAGCGGCCCGAAGGGAACTTCGCCAGCGCGCGGCCAATCACGTAATCGAAATCAGGCGAGAGCGTGGCGTTGAGTTGCGTGACCGGCGCCGGTTCATTGTTAACGACTTTGAACATCACCTCGCTGAGTGTTCCACCGATAAACGGCTTCACCCCACCCAGCAGGATGTAGAGAATGATTCCCAGGGAAAACAGGTCGGCGCGGCCATCCACCGGATGCCCTGAAAGTTGCTCGGGCGCCATGAAGGTCGGCGTTCCCAGCACCTGCCCGGCAATCGTGAAATCGGCAACCGCGAGTTTGGCAACGCCGAAGTCGGTGATTTTGGCGTGCAGGTCATTGGTCACGATGATGTTGGCCGGCTTGATGTCGCGATGAATAATGCCCTGGGAATGGGCGTAGTGCAGGGCTTCGGCAACTTGCTTCACCAGCTCGAGCGTGGTGGCGATGGGAGGACGCTGTACATGGGCAATGCTTTCTAAAGTAGTGCCGGCGATGTACTCCATGACAATGAAAGGAGTTTGCGTGGCCGGATCTTCGCCCACATCAAAAATGGTGACGATGCCGGGATGCGCCAGCTTGCCGGCTGCCTGGGCTTCGCGAAAGAACCGCCGCTTGTATTCGTCTTCTTCAGCAGACGAGGCTCCGCTGATGCTGATGACCTTCAGCGCCACCAGCCGGTCAATGCGCGGGTCGCGCGCCTGATACACCGTTCCCATGGCGCCGCGACCCAGCTCAGCAAGGATTTCATAACGTCCCAGTTGTTGCATAAACAGCCGTGCCCTTAGCGGGTAAGTTGGGGGAAGATTTTTTGCCTGTTGGCGATGCTAGCACAGCCCGGGCCGTTTATGGAGCAGGTAATGCTTTAACCTGAGGGTTCTTTCTGCGCGATCTTTTGGAGGGTACAACCAGTACATGGCTGCGGAAAACACAATCTTAAATCAATCTGGAGGAACGCGGCTGGCAGCCCATGGCTTCCGCAGCCCGGAACAAGTGGGCAAGTTGACGCTTGCCATGATTACCAAAGTCTTACCGCGACGATTACCAAAGTTTTATAAACAACGCTTGCGTGTTTTCTGTCTTGCGAGTAAGATAAGGATGTTCTTCAAAGCCGCACAGTTCCTTTGCTGTGCCAATCACGTAATACAAAGTTTTGGAAGCAGCCTGCTGGCACACCACGCCACGTGGCTTCATAACACTCGAACTTTCAGACCAGGTTGATGACGCGGTATTGCAAGCAAGGCAGCGGTCCTCGTTGCTGCCATCAAGCCTAGGCAGGTAAGCGGCTGGTTGAGGATTTTTCGTCGCACGCTCACTCCGCGGGCGATTGTAGTAACAAAGAGAATAAACGCACAATGGATACAAGTAATTTCTCGTCTGAGCCTCCCGGAAACTCCGGGGAGGATACGCCATTTTCCGCGCCCGAAGCTTCCGTGCCGCCTGCTGCTCCAGAGCCAGGCCAGCCTGAGGGAGCGGCGCCGGCTGCCCCGAATTCCCGTCCTAACGGCGGACGCAACAACTTCCGCAACCGGCGTTTCCGCGGGCGCAAACAAAACCGGCAGGGCGGCGGCCAGCAAAATCGCGGCAATGGGCAATCCAACGGCAACCGCGGCGTATTCACCGGCCCCATGGACCATAGCTACCGCCAGCAGAACAACAATGAGAACTCCGGCCACCAGGGCCAGGGCAGCAACCGCGGCGGTGGCGGCGGCTTTGGCCGGCGCAACCGCTTCCGGCAGCAATTCAAGGGGCGCAAAGGCACCAACCAGGTTGCAGGCTATCAGGGCCAGAATGAGATTCGCCCGGTAGACCCGGCCGCGTTACACGAAGACGCCGCCACCCGCATCTTTGCTTTTGTGGAAGACCTGTTCTTCATGACTAAGATCATGGATACGGCGCGCAAGCTGAACGTAAAAATTGCTTTTGTCAAGACCGTGGACGAGCTGATGGAGAAAGTGGAAATCCACGCCGACGAAAAACCGTCGCTGGTCATCTTCGACCTCAACAACGCCAACGCCAAGCCGCTGACCACGATTCCCAAAGTGAAATCAAAGCTGAAAAAAGGGACCTCGATCCTCGGCTTCGTCTCCCACGTGCAGGGCGACCTGAAGATGAAGGCCCAGGAAGCCGGCTGCGACAGCGTAATGCCGCGCTCCGCCTTTTCCCAGAACCTGCCCGCCCTGCTCCGCCGCCACGGCGCGCCAGAAGAGCCCGAGCAGGAATGAGGTTATTGAGTCATTGAGTCATTTTATGAACAACCTTCTTCCTGCGAGAAAGCTGAGCCTTATGTTTACTTCTTCAGTAACCACCCCACCCCTATTACATGAAGTAGTCCGCAATGTGATAAGTCACTTTTAAATCATAGACATACGGTTATGAGCGGGAGTAATCATCAGACATAAGAGGTTTGCTCCCCGCCCACATTTCCCTTACCTTTTTGATAAACAGAACTGACAGACAAATAGAGACGAAGGACTGAGAGCGCTGGTTACAAATTTTTCAAAGACCGATTAGGGACTTCCAAGCCCCGCATTCTTGAATGCTGGATACACTTCAACGTCAATGATGATCCACAACTCCTAAGAAGTGAAGGATTTGATATCAGTTGATAGATAATCCCAGCAACGGCACCTTGGAAGTGAAAATGAGACAGACAAAGACTGCCATACAGCCCCTAAATACGAAGCGTTCGTTGCTGTTCTTCTTCAAAAACAAAAATATATTCTTCTTCGAACGTCTGTTTGCGATGGTGTTTCCGCTGGGCCGACGCCGATGCGCCATGTTGCATCCTTGAGGCGTTGTCCTTACAGGGCTTCGTTTATTTTGGTTGCTTTCCCGGCGCTGACACTAGTCCGAAAACACTTCGCTTTTGCTGAGAACCGAGAACTGAGAACCGAGAACTAGTACAATGATGTAATAACTCATCCAATAATCTTATGGCATTAGATCCGCGACAGGTCAGGAAGTGGTTTTTGTATGCCGCCGTGGGACTGCTTGTTGTGGTCAGCGGATTTTATTTTTACGCCCGTTACCGCTTTCGTTCATTGGTGCACAACCTGCCCAAGCTGAATGCGGAGATTCAGAGCAGTTCGGAAGGATACACTTTTTCCAAATCGGAAAATGGCAGGACGTTGTTTACCGTTCATGCGGCCAAGACCGTGCAATACAAAGAGGGCGGGCGCGTCGAGCTTCACGATGTAAACATCATCGTGTACGGCAAGGAGTCCAACCGCTTCGACCAGATTTACGGATCGGATTTCGAATACGATCCGGCCTCAGGCGACGTGGTGGCGCAGGGCGACGTGCAGATTGACCTGGAGAACAACACTCAGGGCCCATCCGGGCCAGACCAGGCCCCGCCGCAAATTCTGAAAAACCTGGTGCACATCAAGACCCACGGATTGAATTTCAATCAGAAGAGCGGATACGCTGTGACCCAGGGGGTGGTGGAATTTCGCCTGCCCCAGGCCAGCGGCACGGCCGTGGGCGCCATTCTTGATTCCAAAAGCAGCACCCTTACTTTGCAATCGCAGGTCAACGTCACCACCGAAGGACCTAATCCGGCGAACATCATGGCGCAACACGCGGTCTTGACCAAGCTGCCGCGCCAGGCTGTGCTGCAAAAACCGCACATCACGGAAAAACAAAGCACCTTCGACAGCGACAAGCTGACCATCTTCCTGCGCGACGACAACACCGTGGAGCACATGCTGGCAGAAGGCGGATTGCATGCCGTCGAAGCGAAAACCGCGGCGGAAAATTACGACGTGCGCGCCGCGCAGGGGAACCTTACCATGGGAGAGCGCAATACCCTGCAGACCGCGGTTCTGAATGGAAATGTGGTGCTCGATTCTTCGGGCGAGCAGCCCATTCACAGCACGGCGGGCACGGCAGTGATTGATTTTGCCGCCGATCGCCATCCCAGCAAAATTCATGCCACTGAAGATGTCCACTTGCGGCAAGACCAGCCCGCCAAGCCGGGCAAGAGCGCGCAACAGATCGAACTCATCAGCGATGTGGTCGATCTTTTCACTGGAGCCAAGGGCGTATTTCAGAGCGCGGTGACGAGTGGCGCCGCCCGCATTGAAATTCAGCAGGCGCCCAGCGATGCTTCCAATGCGCCCAAGACTGTGGTCACGGCCGGACAATTTAACGCAACCTTCGACCCTCAGGGACGCATGAAGACCCTGCATGGCGAGCCGGATGCAAAGATCGTCTCGCCCAATCCCACTCCGCACCTTCCCGACAGGGTCAGCACCAGCCAGACGCTGGATGTGCTCTTTAATTCCAAATCCAACGAAAACGGCATCGAAAGTATTGTGCAGCAGGGCAACGTGCATTACACGGACGAAGAGCGCCAGGCATTTTCCGATCATGCCCGCTACACGCCCGCCGACCAGATGCTGAATCTTACCGGCTCTCCGCGCGTGTTGGATAACGACAAAAATGGCGCGAAGATGCAGACCACGGCGGTTACCATGCGTCTGAATCGCGGCACCGGCGATGCTTTTGCCGATGGCGAAGTGAAGACCACATACAACAACCTGAAGCCGCAGCCTTCAGGGGCAATGCTCTCTTCCGGCGACCCCATCCACGTTACCGCCAGGCACATGACCGCCGCCAAGGCCAGCGGTATTGCCCACTACACCGGCGACGTTCGCCTGTGGCAGGGTGAAAATGTCGTAGAAGCGCCGGCCATTGACTTCCAGCGCGAGCGCCGCTCCATGATGGCCCAGGGAACGCCGGCATCACAGGTGAAATCGGTTTTTGTGCAGACTGATCCGCACGGAAAGCAGAGCCCGGTGCACGTTACCTCCAACCGCCTGACGTATGCCGATGAGGAGCGCAAGGCCCGCTTTGAAGGCAGCGTTTTCATGACCTCGAGCGATGGCACGATGAAGGCTGACCGCATGGATCTTTATCTGACGAAGGGGGCGCCATCGGCAAGCGCACAAGCTGACACTCCGCCTCCCAACACACCATCCCAGATGCCAAGCCAGATTGATCACGCCATTGCCGAGGGCAACGTCTACTTGCAGCAGCCTAACCGCAATGCCCAGGGCGAAAAGCTGGTTTATACCGCGGACCAGAGCAAATATGTGCTGACCGGAACTTCTTCCACTCCGCCGAGTTTATTCGATGCAGAGCGCGGCACCGTGCACGGCGACACGCTGACTTTTTACAGCCAGGATGACCGCGTGCTGGTGGAAAGCTCAACTTCGGTCCGGGCAGTGACACAAACACGGGTAAAATAACGGATTGGATAAAAAGCATTCCATATCGGCAAGAATCAGCACTCTGTCGACCGAGCAACTGGGCAAGGCGTATGGCGGACGCCGCGTGGTCAATGGCGTCAGCCTGAAGATGAACCAGGGAGAGGTAGTAGGGTTGCTGGGGCCGAATGGCGCCGGCAAGACCACGACGTTCTACATGATTGTGGGCCTCACATCGCCTGATTCGGGCCGCATTCTTCTCAATCGAACCGATATTACCGATGTCCCCATGTATTTGCGCGCCCGGGTACACCACATCAGCTATCTTCCGCAAGAGCCTTCGGTTTTTCGCAAGCTCACGGTGGAAGAGAACATCATGGCGGTGCTGGAGGCGCAGTCGCTTTCCTGGCACGAGCGCCGGGAACGCATGGAAAAGCTGATTGACCAGCTTGGTCTGGGTTACATCCGCAGAAACAAGGGCTATGCGCTCTCCGGTGGGGAACGCCGCCGCGTGGAGATCGCGCGCGCGCTTTGCATCCGGCCAACCTTCATCCTGCTCGATGAACCATTTTCCGGCATTGACCCCATCGCGGTGCTGGATTTGCAGAAGATTATCTTCGATCTAAAAGCCTCGGGCATCGGGGTGCTGATTACCGACCATAACGTGCGCGAAACCCTCTCGGTCACCGACCGCGCTTATATCATCAACGAGGGCAGAATCTTTCGCACCGGTACGCCGGAACAACTCGGCAACGATCCTGAGGTCAAACGCGTCTATTTAGGGGAGAGTTTCTCGTTGGTCTGACAGCGAGGTGAGGTCAGGCCGGAGCTTGTGTCAGGGCACAACTTTAGTTGTGCCGGAAAGATCAGCAAATTGAGGGCTTCAGAGCGTGCGTGAGAACCCAAAAATCGGCTTGGTTGACCCACAACATATTGCATTTGCCAAGCATTGTGATCGCAATATCTGACACGAAAACCTAGTTCTCACACACGCTCTTCAGCCCCTGAGGTTCTTGGGAAGGGAACATGTGCACACCGCAAACTCCAAGTATCTTCTGGACATCCAACCTCAGTGGCTGAAGTCGAATGATTCGAGACGTTTTGCGGCACGGATGAATCCGTGCCCCTGACAAATCATCCCTAATGTCAAGATGCGTCAAGTAACTGAATAAAAGTGTAAAAGTTCCTTAATTAGGTGCAATTTATCTTCCAAACTGGGAGATAATAGGAGTAATTTAAATCCTGCAATTATTCTTCTCATGGTCTTACTGCAGCCGAGATTAAACGTCCGATTGAGCCAGAAACAGGTGCTGACGCCCGGTCTGGTGCAGATGGTCAGCGTGCTGGCGCTGAACAAGCTTGAGCTCCGCGACATGATTACGGCGGAGATGGTAGAGAACCCGGTATTAGAAGAACTGGAAGCAACCGTGCCGCTGCTGGATGAGGTTTCCCAGCGGGAGGAGGACCGCGACCGGCTTTCTTCGCCCGCGACCGCGGAGGAGACCCCGCCGAAGGAGGAGGCGAAAGATCCCTTCGATGAAGTTGATTTCGGCGCCTACTTCCAGGAATATCTTGATCCCGGCTATCGCAGCCGGCAGGAGTGGGAAGAGGTCGAGAAGCCTTCGTTTGAGAATTTTCTTTCCCGCCCGGCTACACTCACCGACCATCTGATGTGGCAGCTTTCTGCCATGCGCCTGAAGGAAGAGGTGGCCGAGGCCGCCGAGTTGGTCATTGGCAATCTGAACGAAGAAGGCTATCTGACAGCTTCTGAAGATGAGCTGATGGGTGTGGTTGCTCCTGAAGGGGAAGCCGCCGAACCCGAGGCCGACATGAAGAAAGAAAAGGCTTCGGGGGTAAGCAGCAGTGAGCTGGCAGAAATCTGGGGAGAGAATCCAAATCCCGAAATGGAGCAAGACGTTTCCGCTGCGTCCGCTCATGAGCAGGCCGTGAATGGCAAAGCGGCGGAAGAACCTAAGGCAGAGGCAATTTCCCAACCGATACAATCCCCTTCCAACAAAGTTGTGCAGATGCCCGCCCCCAAACCCAACTTCACGGTCGAACAGTTGCGAGAGGCCATCCAGATCGTGCAGCAAATGGATCCTGTGGGCGTTGCCGCGCGCGACCTGCGCGAATGTCTGCTGGCGCAAATTCACCACCATCAGCACGTTGAGGAAGACCTGAACGGGGAAGAGGGCGAGAACCGCCAGTTATTGGCCGATTGTGCGGCGCTGCTGAGCAACCATCTCAAGGCCCTGCAGAAGAAAGAATTCAAGGATATTGCCAAAGCCATGGGCCGCCCGCTGGAGGCGGTGATGCAGGCGGTGGAGTATATCAAGCGCCTCGATCCGCGTCCCGGCTTGCGCTACAACATTGTGCAGGCGCGGCTGATCGAACCGGATGTGGCAATTTTCAAGCAGGGCGACGACTACATGGTGCTGATGAACGATGAAGACCTGCCTCAGTTGCGCCTCAATCCCGCTTACAAGAAACTGCTGCACCGTGAAGCAGCGGAAAAAGACGTGCGCGTCTATGTGAAGGAACGCTACAAGTCGGCGATCCAGCTTATCAAGAACATCGAGCAGCGCAAGCAAACCATCCTGAAAGTTTGTTATGCCATTATCCGGCGGCAACGCGACTTCCTGGATTTCGGCATGGACCAGCTCAAGCCCATGATGATCAAGGATGTTGCCGAAGAGATTGGGGTGCATCCTTCCACCGTGAGCCGCGCCGTGGCCAGCAAGTATGCGCACACGCCGCAAGGGGTCTTCGAGCTGCGTTATTTCTTCAGCGAGAGCGTCAATGGGCCAGAGGGCGAGGGCATGTCGCTGCTCATCCTCAAACGCAAGGTCAAGAAGCTGATCGAGGAGGAGGACCCAAGTAGGCCATTGACGGACGAACAAATCACCCGCATACTGCAATCACAAGGGATCCAGGTCACGCGACGGACGGTGGCCAAATACCGCGAAGACATGCGTATCCCCAGTACGCATCAACGGCGGGTAAAAGACTGATTTGCATTACGGGAGGTGACGGGAAAACAGAATATTGCCTCAGCGCATCGAAGCTATAACCGGTTTGAAAAAAATAAAAACGATGACCCTACACGAATTACCCCATAAGGAGGCAGTTCGATGAACGTTGAGTACACCGGCAGACAATATGAAATCACTCCCGCAATCCGCAAGCAGATCGAGCATGGCCTCTCCAAGATCCGCAAACTTCTGGGCGACAACTTTGATACGCACGTAATCCTGGCTGTGGAGAAGCACCGCCACAAAGCCGAGATCACGATTACCATACGCAATCATCCTATCGTTGGAGCGGCTGAGGCCACGGAGATGCTCTCCGCCGTGTCCCAGGCGCTGGACCATATTGACCGGCAGGCGGTCAAATACAAGGCGCGCTGGCGCACTCGCAAGCGCGCAGCCCGGAAAAAATGGAGCTCGGTCAATGGCAACGCTCCGCAAGCCGTGCAGCGCATCGCCATCGGCAAAGATGAGAAGACCGCGGTTTCGGTGGTGGTGCACGCCTTTCCGGCTACGGTGAAACTGGCCGAGGCGCACGTGGTGCGGTCGCAGGATTCGGTGGCACGCACCCCCATGAGCCTGGAAGAAGCGATTAAAGAATGCGAGTTTCGCGACCGCGATGTCTTCGTCTTCCGCGACAACGAAGGCAAGGTCAAAGTGCTGCACCGCACCAAGAGCGGCAAGATGGAGCTGATTGAAGCGCCGTGAAATCGAGCTGGTAAGAAAAAAAGGGCACACCGCAGTGTGTCCTTTTTAGTTTTTCAGGAATCTGCATTTTTCAAACTGCTGCACCAGGTTACGAGAAGACATGTACAAGGGCGCGAGTTGATTCGCACAACAGGCACTCACGCCGGCAGCCGGTTGCGATTACAATCGTAGGGATGTCAAAGTCCGGTCGAAAATGAAAAAATTCTGGCAAACTCTTTCCAGTTACGTCTGGTGGACCCATGCCCGGGGCAGCGTGCATTACGACGTGATGGTCACGATCATTTTGCTTTTTATCTTTATCGCGCCTTTCAAGATTGACTTTAACGACAAACCGGCGGAGCGCATTCCGCATCCAACGGGAATAGTTGCGTATCCCGATGGAAAGAACGGCTTGGTTTTTGAAGTGGCAGCGTCGGCGGTCGGCGGCAAAGAGCCGGATGCAGTCAAGGCCGATCTTTCGCGTGCCATCGAGCCTTATGCGGGAAACGTAGAGTTGGTCCGCTATGAAGCGGTGAAAGATCGCGGCAAGGTTTCACTCTATCGAGTTTGGATCCTCAGGCGGTGATCCATCCCATGAGATATTCAGTTGGCTTCCTGGCTGTACTGGCGGCGGTGTGCGTTTTCCCGGCACGGGCGGCGAAAGCTCGCGCTCAGGAGCAGGCCCAGAAATCCACCTCCAGCAAGAGCAAGAAATCCAATTCCAACAAGGGTCAACAACCGAGTCCGGTTGCGACTCCGAGCCCCACTCCATGCCCTACCCCAACAGAAGCCGCCGGGGGGCCAGGATTGGACGCGGTGCTTTTACAGATGGATGCCGCCGCACCGGCTTTTCACGCAGCCGAAGCGAATGTGACCCAGGAGGACTATCAGAAAGTCGTGGAGGACCTGAGCATCGAGGAAGGCAAAATTTATTTCCGCCGGACGAGCAAGGGACTGCAAATGGCGATGGATTTTACAGGCAGTCCGGAATCGAAATATGTCTTGCTCACCGACAACGAAATCCGTCTTTACCAGCCTAAAATCGACCAGGTTACAGAACATTCACTCGAGAAAAACAGCCCTGAAACCGAGAGCATGTTTGCTCTTGGCTTTGGAGGGCGCGGCCATGATTTGTTGAAATCGTTTGATGTAAAGCTCGGCGGCTCTGAAGCGATTGATGGCGTCAAGACCAGCAAACTTGAACTCACGCCGAAAACAGCAGGACTCAAGAAATATTTTTCCCGTATTGAGTTGTGGATCGAACTGCCGCAGGATATTTCACTGCGGCAGCAATTCTGGCAGCCCAGCGGCGACTATCACCTGACCTGCTTCAGCAATATCAAGATAAACCAGAGCCTTCCGGACGATGTTTTTAGGTTGAAGACCACAAGCCACACGAAAAAGGTAAGACCGTAGAAACCGTCAGCCAGAGCTGTTTTTTACTTCCAGCAGAAGCGGGCGCTGCCCGAAAATACATTTATACTTAAGTTAACATGATGTTTTGATGGAGTTTTCCCATGGGTAAAGTTCTTACGATTCCGGTCGTCCCCGATCCCAAGCGCCGCAAATCACCGCGGGCCGGCGATCCGCGTTACATCGAAGGGCAGCGCTTGCTGGTGGAAGCCATGAAGTACCTGGCGCAAAGCGACCCTGCTAAGAACAAGCAAGCCATCGAATTGCTTTCCGAGCACTTTCGCACGCAGTTCCGCATGTCAGATTCGCCGCTCAGTTGATTCTCTGGGAATTCTGCCTTAGCATAATTTTGTCATCCCGAGCGGAGCCGCGCTTCGCGGCGGAGTCGAGGGACCTTGGTGTTTGCCGGTGCCGCCAAGACTATCGTCGAGTGAAGGAGTAAAATTCCGCTCCATGAAAGAAACATACCTATTACGTTTACATCCTGACCAACACAACCAGGCATCCGCTCTATACAGGTGTGACCAACTCAGTAGTGAGCCGCACGGATCAACACAAACAAAAAATAGTCGAGAATAGCTACACTGCCCGTTACAACCTGAGCCGCCTGGTTTATTTTGAGCAGTACCAATATGTCCGCGAGGCAATACGTCGTGAAAAACAGCTCAAAAATTGGAGCC
>Ga0209166_10001365_pt1 | contig 20646 bp, 19 predicted proteins | sample Coa_R1_3_FD_187151 | JGI IMG/M metagenome (GOLD analysis project Ga0209166, IMG submission 187151) | Surface soil microbial communities from Centralia Pennsylvania, which are recovering from an underground coalmine fire - Coalmine... | ecosystem: Environmental > Terrestrial > Soil >... | reverse complement strand
CGAACATTTGGCGATGCTCAAGACCGCAGAAGAATCCACGCCATGCGCCATGTCCACCAAAATTAAACCGGACAGCCGTGGGCTTGACCCGGCAATCCATCATCTTCGAAAGAAGACATTTTCGATGGATGCGCGGGCCTTCGCGGGGCCGAAGGGGCTTCGGCCCCGCAGGCGGGTCAAGCCCGCGCATGACGAGTGGTGCTTGAGATCCGGCGTTCGCGACATCGGATCGGGTCGGGCGGCGCAACAAACCGCTGTTGCCGCGGCGTAACGGTTTGAAGGCGAATCGGGACCGCAACCGGTTTTCCGGTCGTCACGCTCCCTCATTATGGGTAGGCTTGCCCGGCGCGCGAGCCGTCGCTGGCGCAACAGGGGGAATTTTCAAATGGTCCTGTCCAACGAAAGCCTTATCGTCATTCTGTTCGTCGGCCTGATCGCGGGCTGGCTCGCCGGCAAGATCGTGCGCGGCACCGGCTTTGGCATCATCGGCGACCTCCTGGTCGGCATCGCCGGCGCGTTGGTCGCAAGCCTGTTGTTTCCGAAGATCGGCATACGCCTCGGCACCGGCCTTGTCTCGGAGATCATCTATTCCGCTATCGGCGCGATCATCCTGCTCCTGGTCGTGCGGCTCTTGCGCAGCGGCGGACGCTGGTAACCGCCCCCCGGACCCGTCAAAAATGGGCTGTCCCGCCGGGATGGCCCCTGTTTCCGGCCTCGCGTTTCGCAAGGCGCGCCAGCTACATTTAGGGTTAATTTTGGGTTCGTTGGACGGTGCTGGTGAAAACCGGTACAATACCGGTATTACATGTCATTGGAATCCCGTATTAATTGAGGCCACCCTTCCATTTTGAAGAGACAGCATTGATGGCAGCCGCTCCCGGTGTCCGGCGTTCCGAACTCGGTGAAGCGCTGCGCGCCTGCCGTGGTGCCTTTGTCGGCGTCGGGCTGATGAGCTTCGTCATCAATCTCCTGTACCTGACCGGCTCTATCTTCATGCTGGAGGTCTATGACAGGGTGCTGCCGAGCCGCAGCGTGCCGACCCTGATCGGCCTCATCGTGATCGCGACCGGGTTGTACATGGCCCAGGGCGTGCTCGACCTGATCCGCGGCCGCATCCTCGGGCGGATCGGGACCGCGCTCGACGAAGCGCTCAACGCAAGGGTGTTCGACACGGTGGTGCGGCTGCCGCTGACGCTGGGCACCCGCAGCGAAGGGCTGCAACCGCTCCGCGATCTCGACAACATCCGCTCCTTTCTCGGCAGTATGGGGCCGAGCGCATTCTTCGACCTGCCGTGGCTGCCGCTCTATCTCGGGATCTGCTTCGCCTTCCATGTGGCGATCGGCGTCACCGCGCTGGTCGGCGCCATCGTCCTGGTGTCGCTGACGCTCGTCACCGAATATCTGTCGCGGCAACCCGCGCGCGCGGCGATGGGGCTCGCTGCGCGGCGCAACGATCTGGCCGCCGCCAGCCGTCGCAACGCCGAGGTCATGGTCGCCATGGGCATGGCCGCCCGGCTCAACCAGCGCTGGGGCGAGGCCAATGAGAGATATCTGGCCGGCCACCAGAACGCCTCCGACATCACCGGCGGCCTTGGGGCGATCGCCAAGGTGCTGCGCATGATGCTGCAATCGGCGGTGCTCGGCGTCGGCGCCTATCTCGTCATCCATCAGGAGGCGACCGCCGGCATCATCATCGCGGGCTCGATCCTGAGCGCGCGGGCGCTGGCGCCCGTCGATCTCGCGATCGCGCATTGGAAGAGCTTTGTCGCCGCGCGGCAGAGCTGGGAGCGCCTTAACCGCTTGCTGGAGCAGATCCCGGAACGGCCCAAGCCGCACCAGTTGCAGGCTCCCGCGAGCCGGCTGTCGGTCGAGGGTGTCGGCATCGCCGCACCCGGCGATCAGCGGATGATCATCCAGGACGTGAGCTTTGCGCTGACCGCGGGCCAGGGTTTGGGCGTGATCGGCTCGAGCGGCTCGGGCAAGTCGTCCCTGATCCGCGCGCTCGTCGGCGTCTGGCAGCCGTTTCGCGGCAAGGTCCGGCTTGATGGCGCCGCGCTCGACCAATGGTCGTCGGACATGCTCGGCCGGCACATCGGCTATCTACCGCAGGACGTCGAGCTGTTCAGTGGCACGGTGGCGCAGAACATCAGCCGCTTCGATACGAGCGCCAAATCCGAAGACATCATCGCCGCGGCCAAGGAGGCCGGCGTGCATGAGATGATCATCAAGATGCGCGACGGCTACAACACGCATGTCGGCGAGCAGGGCAGCGCGCTGTCGGCCGGCCAGGCCCAGCGCGTCGCGCTGGCCCGCGCGCTCTACGGCGATCCCTTCCTGATCGTGCTGGACGAGCCCAACTCCAACCTCGATACCGAGGGCGACGAGGCGCTGACACGGGCGGTGCGCGCCGCGCGCGAGCGCGGCGCCGTCGTCGTGGTGGTCGCGCACCGGCCGATCGGCATCGAGGGCGTCGACCAGATCCTGGTCGTGAAGGACGGCCGCATGCAGGCCTTCGGTCCGAAGGAGCAGGTGCTGGCGCAGGTGCTGCAGCCGCGCGTGGCCGGGCCTGCGCCGATCAAGATCGTCTCCGATGCGGGAGGCAAGCCGTGATGTTGATCGACCCTGCGCTGAAAGGCATGCTGATCGCCCCCGGCCTGAAGGGTGCGCGCCGGTCGATTCGGCTGCATTTGATCATCGGCCTGGCGCTGGTGGTGGTATTGGCGGGCGGCATCGGCGGCTGGGCCTCGACGCAGGAGATTTCGGGCGCGCTGATCGCACCGGGCCAGATCGTGGTCGAATCCAACGTCAAGAAGGTGCAGCATCCGACCGGCGGCGTGGTCGGCGAACTGCTCGCGCGCGACGGCGACAAGGTCAAGGCCGGCCAGATCGTGGTGCGGCTCGACGATACCGTCACCAAGGCGAACCTTGCGCTCGTCACCAAGGACCTCGATGCCGCGACGGCGCGCGCGGCGCGGCTTGAGGCCGAGCAGGGCGGGTTCGACAAGGTCAAGTTTCCGGAGCAACTCACCGGGCGCGCCAGCGATCCCGACGTCGCGGCCGTGATGGCAAGCGAAAGCAAGCTGTTCGATGTGCGCGTCAACGGCCGCGCCGGGCAGAAGGCGCAGCTGCGCGAGCGCATCACCCAGCTCAACGAGGAGATCTCGGGACTTGAGGCGCAGGAGAAGGCCAAGGATCAGGAAATCGCGCTGGTGCAACAGGAGCTCAGCGGCGTCAAGGATCTCTATGACAAGCACCTCGTGCAGCTCTCGCGGCTCACGACGCTCGAGCGCGATGCCGCGCGGTTGAACGGCGAGCGTGCGCAGTTCATCGCCTCGCGGGCGCAGGCCAAGGGCAAGATCAGCGAGACCGAATTGCAGATCATCCAGGTCGACAAGGACATGGAGAGCGAGGTCTCCAAGGATCTGCGCGAGACCAACGACAAGATCGGCGAGCTCACCGAGCGCAAGGTCACCGCGGAGGACCAGCTCCGGCGGGTCGACATCCGCGCGCCGCAGGACGGCATTGTCGAGCAGTCGACCGTGCACACCGTCGGCGGCGTCATCGCCGCCGGCGACACCATCATGCTGATCGTGCCGCAGACCGACCATCTGCAGGTCGAGGCCAAGGTCAATCCGCAGGACATCGACAAGCTGCAGGTCGGCCAGAAGACGCTGCTGCGATTCTCCGCCTTCGACCAGCGCACCACGCCGGAGTTGAACGGCCTCGTCAGCCGCGTCTCGCCCGACGTCGCCACCGACCAGCGCACCGGCCGGAGCTACTACACCATCCGCGTCTCGATGCCCCCGGACGAGATCGCCCGCCTCGGCGACGTCAAGCTGATTCCGGGCATGCCGGTCGAGGCCTTCGTGCAGACCGGCGAGCGCACCATGCTGTCCTACCTGATGAAGCCGCTCCACGACCAGTTCATGCGTGCGTTCCGGGAGAGGTGATGGTGGCAGCCGTCGTTCCGGGGCGATGCGAAGCATCGAACCCGGAATCTCGAGATTCCGGGTCTGGTGCTTCGCACCATCCCGGAATGACAGCGAAATAATCTCCGCTGTCGTCCCCGCGAAAGCGGGGACCCATAACCACGGGGCGTAGTTGTTGCGCTCACTGGACGACAACGAGCGTTTTCAAGCAACAGCCGCCGCAGCTAAGATAAATTCTTCAGCAACAACCCCAGCGCTGTCTTCGCGAACTCGTGCATATTGGCCTGCCGGTCGTTCTTGCCGGTCTCGAGCGTGATCACCGACGTCTCGCTGCCTGCGACCGCCATGCAGCTATGGCCGGCGGCATCGCCGTAGCGGTTGCCGGTCGGCCCGGTGGCGCCGGTCTCCGACAGCCCCCAATCCGTTGCAAAACGGCGTCGCACCTGTTCCGCCAGCAATTTGGCGTAAGGCTCCGAAGCCGAACGAATGCCCTTCATCACCTCTTCGGGAATGTCCATCAGCAGCCGTCGTGCGTCGCGCGTATAGACCACCGCGCCGCCGAGAAAATAGGCCGACGCCCCGGGTACGGCGAGGAGGGAGGCCGCGATCAATCCGCCGGTGGAGGATTCCGCGACCGCAATGGTCTGCTTTTTCGCGATCAGCTTGGCCGCGATCTGTTCGGCGATGCCGATGAGTTCTTTCATATGACCAGCTCCGCTGCAGGATCAGCTTCTTCCGTGCGTCCTTGCCTTCCTCCCTAGCATACCAGCTCTGGCTTTGCCGAGTTGCAGCGCAACGAGCGGCCTGCTTCAATGGCTGTAACGAGCGGCGCAGCAATTGCGCCAGATGAGAGGAAACAGGTCAGAGGAAACCTCATGACGACCCCGCTTCCCGGCGGTGTGGATTGCGATCTGCATCCGGCGGTGCCGCATCTCACCAGCCTCTTGCCTTACATGAACGACTATTGGCGCGACCAGGTGACGACGCGCGGCATGGTCGATCTGATCTCGCAATCCTATCCGACCAATTCGCCGATCTCCTCGCGTCCCGACTGGCGGCCGGCCAAGGGCAAGCCGGGCTCGAGTCTGGAGGACATGCAGACGCAGGCGCTCGATCCGTTCCAGGTCGCCTACGGCATCTGCAACCCGCTCTATGGCGTGCAGATGGTGTTTTCCGAGGACATGCAGGACGCGTTCTGCCGTGCCCTGAACGACTGGCTTGTCAAGGAATGGCTCGACAAGGACGCGCGGCTGCGCGGCTCGATCGTGATCCCCACCCAAAGCGTGGAAAAATCCGTGGCCGAGATCGAGCGCTGCGCCAGGGACAAGCGTTTCGTCCAGGTGCTCATGCTCGTCATGGGCGACGTGCCCCTGGGCAAGCGCGCGCTGTGGCCGATCTATGCCGCGGCAGAGCGGCTCGGTTTGCCGATCGGCATCCATGCCGGCTCGGCCTATCACAATCCGCCGACCTCGGTCGGCTGGGGCTCCTACCACATCGAGGATTACGTCGCCCAGGCGCAGGCATTCCAAACCCAGCTCACCAGCCTGATCGTCGAAGGCGTGTTCGCGCGCCATCCCTCGCTGAAGATGGTGATGCTCGAAAGTGGCTTCACCTGGCTCGCGCCATTCGTGTGGCGGCTGCACAAGTTCTGGCGCGGCATCCGCATGGAAACCCCCTGGGTCGACCGCGCACCGATGGAAATTGTGCGCAGCAATATCCGCTTCTCGCTGCAGCCGGTCGACGCGCCACCGGACCCCGCCCTGCTGAACCGCCTGGTCGACCATATGCAATCGGACGAATTGATCCTATTCTCGACCGACTATCCGCATTGGCAATTCGAAGGCAACGAAGCGCTGCCGGAGGGGTTATCAAGTGATCTCGTGCGCAAGATCATGATCGATAATCCGCTTGCCACTTACGGCCGGCTTAAGGAGCCTGTCCGGGCATGATCCCCGAAAAGTGGCGTTCCGGTTTTCGGACAAGGATCATGCCCAAACAATAGAGAGACGGTTTCATGAACATCCAGCTCCGCGATCGTCCCGAAGTCGAGTCGAAGGTCGAGGTGAAAATCGCGATCGCCGATTGCGATATTCATCCGGCGCGCGCCACCAAGACCGAGCTCTATCCCTTTCTCGCCAAGCGCTGGCACGAGCATCTGCAGGTTTACCAGGAGCATCCCTATCAGGGCATGATGGAAGGGCCGCCCTATCCGAAGGCGCAGCCCAATGCCTCGCGTCGCGATGCCTATCCACCGGAAGGCGGTCCGCAGGGCTCTTCGCTGTCCTTCATGCAGAAGCAGCACCTCGATCCCAACAATGTCGTGCTCGGCGTGCTCAACCCGCTCAGGACCGGGCAGGGCCTTCGCAACCATGATCTGGCCGCGGCGATTTGTTCTGCGATCAACGACTGGCAGATCGAGAAGTGGACCTCGAAGGATTCGCGGCTGAAGGGCTCGATCGTGGTCGCCAACGAGGACGGGGTGACCGCGGCAAAGGAAATCAGGAAGCGCGCCGGCGACAAGGATTATGTCCAGGTGCTGCTGCTCAGCCGCAATGTCGAGCCGCTCGGCCAGCGCCGCTACTGGCCGATCTATGAGGCAGCCGAGGAGGCGGGCCTTCCGATCGGCGTGCACGCCTTCGGCTTCGGCGGCAATCCGATCACCGCGTCGGGCTGGCCGAGCTACTACATCGAGGAGATGGTCGGCCATTCGCAGTGCCAGCAGACGGCGCTCGCGAGCCTCGTGCTCGAAGGCGTGTTCGATCGTCATCCGACATTGAAGATGATCATGGTCGAGGCCGGCTTCGGCTGGGCGCCCTCGCTGGCCTGGCGGCTCGACAAGGTCTGGCAGCGCCTCAGAAGCGAAGTGCCGCATGTGAAGCGGCCGCCGTCGGACATTATCCGCGAGCAGATCTGGTGGACCACGCAGCCGATGGAAGACCCGGAGCGGCGCGATCATCTGTTCGACGTCATCGACTGGATCGGCTGGGACAAGCTTCTGTTCGCGACCGACTATCCGCACTGGGATTTCGACGATCCGTCGCGCGTGCTGCCGCCGGGTGTCTCCGAGGCCAACCGCGAGGCCTTCTATCTCGGCAACGCGAAAAAGCTGTACGGAATTTCCTGATGGAGGATGACCGTCTTGTCCGCGGTCTCCGTTCACCTCTCCCAGGGGGAGAGGTCGAATTGCGAAGCAATTCGGGTGAGGGGATAAGGTCCATCGTGAGAGCGAAACCCCTCACCCGGATCGCTGGCGCGATCCGACCTCTCCCTATGGGAGAGGTGAATTGCACCTGTGGCAATAGCTCAACCTGTCTCCTTATCTTGTCATGACAAAACACGTCATCGCCCCGGTCGGCGAGCTGCCGCCGGGGACGCGCAAATTCGTCACCATCGACGACCGGCCGATCGCGATCTTCAACATCAACGGCGAGTTCTTTGGCCTGCTCAATCGCTGCCCGCATCAGGGCGCAGCTCTGTGCGAAGGCCCGCTGATCGGTCTTGCGCAATCCACCGATCCCGGCGAGATCCAGTACACCAGGCTCGGCGAAATCCTCCGCTGCCCCTGGCACGGCTGGGAGTTCGACATCCGCACCGGGCAATCCTACTGCGATCCCCGCCGCTTCCGCGTGAAGGCGTACCCGGTCAATATCGAGCCGGGCACGGCGGTTGTGAAAGGCCCGTACATCGCCGAGACCGTCAAGGTCGCGGTCGAGAGCGATTACGTGGTGGTGGAGTTGTGAGACTCATCGTGCACCAACTCAGGTGTCATGCCCGGCCCTGACGAAGGACATCCGATCTAGCGCATGATCCGGAAAAGTGTGAAGCGGTTTTCCGAAAACGTCATGCGCAAACAAGATGCTAAAGCGCGATGATGATTCTTCCTCAAATCATTGCGCTTTAGTCCAGATTTGGTTTCTTCCCGGGCCTCAGGCCGCCGCCCCCGCCGGGGTTGAGGTTCTTGCTCGTATCATACGGATCGCTCGCGGCGCTGCGCGGGATCGGCGGAGGCGCTTTCGGACCGCAATAATTGCAAGGCGGCCGCCCGCCGAGCATGGTCATGGTGCCGGAAATATGCGGTCCGGCCTGACCGCCGGGCGAGATCATGAAGGTGGCGGCGTCGGCGCTTGCGCTGCCGAGCAACGCGGAGGCCACAAGGAGCGACAATGCTCGGGTACAGAAGGACATGAAATCTTCTCCAGTTCAGGTGGACACTCCGTCGTGTCACCCCGGAAGCGGTCGGTTCGATCCATCAGTGCGCGGCCTCACACTTGATCAGTACAGGAAGGCGCCGCTTTCCGCGACGGCAGGGCCTCTTCGGCTTCCGCCGGCATCTCATCCTCTGCCTTTCGCGCGCAATCCGTATTTCGCGAGCACACGCTTGATGCCGTCGGTGATGTGGCTCTGCAACGGCTCCGAACCGTCGGGCAAATCACTTCCCGCCACTTCGTCTTATCAGAATCGATGTCAAGCCCCTTTGCCTGAAATATTGAGCTTCCGTTAATCAGAATATTATGGTTGTATCCGCGCATCCTGATTCCCTTGAGAGGGGCGACCGCGCACCGCCACGGACGTTGGAGTCGGGATGCGATGGACGCGGTGGTGTCGCAAGGCGAGCGGCGCCAATGCGGACGGCGAAATCGTGTGGTCCTGGCCTCCCGACGCTGAGGTCAAGTCTGCCGGTGATTATCGGCGGGCGACGGTGGCTACAAAGCCCGGCACACCGGGGAGAGTACGTATAAGCCGTAAACCATTGCGCAGGGAATGCCGGTTGTTCCGGCTGCCCTGTTGTTGCCTGCGTGCGTAAGTGCACTTTCTTTGCACGCAAGGCTCGCGGGTGCGGCCTGCACCCGGCATTCCCTGCTCCCTCTGACTTTCGAGGGACGATGATGATGTATCACTCGGGCAGTTCGTGCCGCGGGAATGCGGAGTTGTGTCCTCGTCATTGCGAGCGAAGCGAAGCAATCCAATCCATGTCTCCGTTGAGGCGGTATGGATCACTTTGTCGCGGAGCCTGTCATCGGGCCGCGCGTTCGCGCGGACCCGTTGGCTCCTCGCAATGACGACCGAGAATCGTAGGGTGGGCAAAGCGCCCCTACGGGTTCCTACTCTCCCGCCATCATCTGCCGCTCTCGTGCATATCGCACCAGCGCCACGAAGCGATAGATGCCGTGCACGAACTTGCCATAGGGCAGGGTGATGAACAGGGCAAAGATGAAGCCAAGATGCAGCGCCAACAACGGACCCATCGCCGCTGTCGCGCGCAACACCAAAAGGATGAGTCCCGTGAAGCTCGCCAGCAACAGCATCAGGATGAACGCGGTGTCCATGCCGGTGCGCTGTTCATCGACCAGCACGGGATCACGCTGCGATTTCGCGACCAGCAATCCGATCGGTCCGATCAGGAGCCCGATGCCGCCGAGCGTGCCGAGCACGACCGGCAAATCCCACCAAGGATAGGGCGCCTCGCGTGCGAAGAGGTAGTGATAGAGCGTGCCGACGCAGGTCGCCGCGAAGCAGAGGATGAAGCCGTAGAACGTCAGATGATGGAAAATCTTGCGGCGGTCGGTCGGCTGATCGTCCTCGTTGAAGCAGCCGACCCCGCCGCCATCGAGAAAGCGCAATTCGCCAGCGTCGCGGATCGCTTGCCACAGCGACTTCGCGTTTGTCGTCATGCCGATGGGCTCGCCGATGTCCCGCCAGAACGCGCGCACGCTCATCACGAGCGCCAGGATCGCATAAAGGAACGCCGCGCCGAACAGCGCTGCCATCGTGTTGTGCGGCATCAGTTGATAGAACGCCCCGGGACCGGTGTGGACGCCATAAAGCACGGCACGATCGTTCGCCGCCGCAAAGCCGAAGATGAAGGCGGCCACACTCAGCGCCGCGATCACGCTGATGACGAGGCCGTTGCGCGCGAACAGCCCCGCAAAGGCACGCGGCCAGGCATAGGCCGCATAGGACTCCGCGCGGGCGATCGCGAGCGTCCGCGGCACATTGACGTTGAACTCATGCGGCGGCGAGAACTGGCAGTCGGTGTAGCAGGCGCCGCAGCCATGGCAGAGATTGGCGAGATAGTTGAGGTCGCCGTCGGAAAAGGCGCGGCGCATCTCCATCGCGGGAAACACCGCGCACAGTCCCTCGCAATAGCGGCAGGAATTGCAGACCGTCATGAGGCGGTCGGTCTCTTCGAGGATTTGCGTGCCGTGCATCTTTCAACGCTTCCTGCTCAGGCCTTTGCCCTCCAGCCAAGTCTGGATCAGGCCCGCGACCTCGAGGTTGTTCTTGTCCATCATCGTCAAATGCGAATTGCCGTGGATTCCGACCCTGGGCAGATCGATGACGTCGACGCTGCCGCCGGCGGCTTTCATCGCTTCGGCAAACGCTATGCCCGTCGCGCGAATCTTCGGCCAGCGCGGGTCGCGCTCGATGTAATCGCCATAGATGATGAGCGTCGGGATGGTCCTCAGCACGTCGACCTTCGCGGGATCGCCGACACCGGCCGGCTCGACCGCGATCAGCGCCTTCACCTTGTCGGGGCGCGTCTGCGCCACCTTGAAGGCGAAAGGACCGGCCTGGCTGTGGAACAGGATGATGGAGGGGCCGACGCGGTCGATCTCGGCGATATAGGCCGCGACGATCGCATCATCGGTGGTGGTCCAGCGAGGCGCGAGTTGCTTGACGAAGGTCTCGTAGCCTTCATTGGGAAATTGGCTCCCCGGCATCAGCCTGCGCTTGGCCGGATCGGGATCGTGGGAGGCGGGGCCGTCGCCGATGCGGAAGCGCGCGAACGGATCGGCGGTGGTGAGGAAGAGCGGCTCGCCCTTGAAGACGTCGGGATACTGCGCCCACCCCGCACGCCCGCGCTCGACGGCGTCGGAATTGTAAACACTCCAGCCCTTGCGCAGGAAATAGTTGAGCCAGCCTTCGCGCCCGTCCGGCGTGGTCTCGTAGGTGACGCCGGTCATTCCGCCGCCATGCCAGAGCAGGAACGGACAGGCGCCGCGCTCGTTCACGGGGAGAAAGTACTGCACATACATCTGCTCGACCTGGTAGGTGCCGTTGGGGTCGACCCTGGCCGGCACGCCGCCCGCCGTGAAGGTCACCTCCTTGATCGGCTTGCCCTCGATCTCGACCAGCCGCCCGCCGACATGGAACGAGCCCATGTCGCGCAGCGAGATCGGCTCTTCCGCGCCGGCAGGCACGGCCGACGTCCGGCTTACCGGGAGAGGTGATCTCATCGTGGCGCTAGTTCCTCGCATTCTTCGCCGCTTCCCGTCCCGCGATGCGCCCGAACACGCTGCCGATGGTCATGCCCATGCCGGCCGCATAGCCCTTGCCGAGCACATTGCCGGCCATGATCTCGCCGGCGGCGAACATGTTGGCGGAAGGCTTGCCGTCCTTCATCAGCATGCGCGCCTCCCTGTTCACGCGCGTGCCGAGATAGGTGAAGGTGATGCCGGGCCGCACCGGATAAGCGAGGTAGGGCGGCGCCTCGATCTTGCGAGCCCAATGCGTCTTGGCGGGCGTGATGCCTTCGGTGCGGCAATCGTCGAGGATGGTGTGATCGAACGTGCCGGGCCTGACCGCAGCGTTGAATTCGGTTACGGTCTTCTCCAGCGCGGCCGGGTCGAGCTCGAGCTTGGCAGCGAGCTCGGCAACAGTCGCGCCTGCGATCGGCGGGAACAGCGTCGGCATGAAGCTCGTGACCACGCTGGAGTCGAAGATGATGTAGGCGATCTGGTCGGGCTGCGCGGCGACGAGACGCCCCCAGATCGCATAGCGCTTCGGCCAGATGTCCTCGCCCTCGTCGTAGAAGCGTTTGGCGTGCTTGTTGACGACGATGCCGAACACCACCGAGTCGTGGCGCGTGATGATGCCGCCGTCGAATTTCGGCGCGCGGGCGTCGATTGCGACCGCATGGCACTGGGTCGGATCGCCGATCTCCCGCACGCCCTTGGCAAGCAGCATTTTCAGGATCGAGCCGCGGTTATAGGGCGTGCCGCGGATCAGGAAATTTTCCGCGGCCTCGCCCCAATGCTGCTTCAGCCATTCGATGTTGGCTTCGAACCCGCCGGCGGCCGCGACCAGCGCCGAGGCCTTTGCGGTCACGGGCTTGCCCTTGTGTTGCAGCGAGGCCGACAGGAACATGCCGTCGGCGATGTCGAGGTCGCGCACTTCGGCGTCGTAGAGGATCTCGACGCCAAGCTCCTCCGCCGTGCGATAAAGCGCATTCAGCATCGCCCGCCCGCCGCCGAGGAAGAAGGAGTTGGTGCGGCCGAGGCTGAGCGTGCCGCCCAGCGACGGCTGCCAGCGCACGCCCTGCTCGACGATCCAGTTCAGGATGTCCTTGGATTCGTGGATCATCATGCGCGCCAGCTCTTCGTCAGTCTGGCCGCCGGTGACGCGCAAGAGATCCTCCCAGAACTCCTCTTCGGTGTAGGGCCCGGTCAGGATGTCGGTTGCCGCGTCATGGGCGCAGCGCATGTTGCGGGTGTGGCGGGTGTTGCCGCCGCGATAGAACTTTGGCGCGCCTTCCAGCACCAGCACGGTGGCGCCGAGCCGCCGCGCGCTGATGGCCGCGCACAGCGCGGCATTGCCGCCGCCGATGACCAGGACGTCGAACTTGCGGTTAAAATCGACCATGCGTTCTTGTTAGATGGCGCCGATGCGCGACTTGATCGCGGGCGGCCGTGCGGTGGTGGCGTCTGGCATGGACGAATTCTCTCCCGTCTGGAAATTGGCCCGTGCGGGAAAGTCTCTCGCCAGCCGATGCTTGGTATGGTGGGCAATCTGCCATGCCTCTCGGGCACGACCAACCGGAAATCGCCCGCGAAACGGCATAACCGGCCTGCCAAGCCGGTGGTATTTCAGGATTTGTTCTGCTCAGGGCTTGTGCTTGTCAGGGCCATTCTTGTCAGAGCCGTTTTTGGCCGACGTCAACAGCCATTGCCGGAAAGCCTTCAGCTTCGGCGGCTCCATGGCGCCTTCGGGCGTCACCAGGTAGAAGCCGGCATCGGCGGGAAGCGCGATGTCGAAGGGGACCACCAGCCTTCCCTTGGCGATGTCGTCCTGCACGTAGGAGGTCCGGCCCATCGCGACGCCAATGCCGTCGATGGCGGCCTGCACGGTCATGAAGGCCATGTCGAAGGTGATGCCCCGCAGCTTGGAGATGTCCGCCGGCAGGCCTGCGGCGGTCAACCATTGCCGCCAGTCGTCGCCATTGCCGCTGGTGTGCAGCAGCACGTGCTCGCGCAAATCCTCTGGCATCCGCAGCGGTCGATTGCCCGCGATCAGTGCGGGGCTGCACACCGGAAACACCTCGTCGGCCATCAGCCATTCGGCGCGCAGGCCGGGCCAATGGCCGCGGCCGTAGCGGATCGCCGCATCGACGTCGCCACTCTTGAAGTCGACGAGGGCGGTCGAGGTGGTGATGCGCACGTCGAGGCCGGGATGGGCTTCCTGGAACGCGGTCAGCCGCGGCAGCAGCCATTTGGCCGCGAGCGAAGCCAGCGTGGAGACGGTGAGCACCTTGTCATCGTCCTTGCGCAGCAGGCGGTCGGTGGCGAGCCGGAGGTCGTTGAAGGCGGCGCGCACGCCCGGCAGATAATCGCGCGCCTGCGGCGTCAGCGCCAATGCACGGTTCTTCCGGACGAACAGGCGGATCCCCAATTCCTCCTCCAGCCGCCGGATCTGATGGCTGATCGCGGTCTGCGTCACGTTCAATTCGGACGCGGCAAGCGTGAAGCTCAAATGCCGCGCCGCGGCCTCGAAGGCCCGCAATCCGTTGAGCGAAGGCAGCCTGGCGGTCATTCCGGCATTCCCCATTATATGACTTTATTTCATCCGAAACGGTACAAAGTGTCGTTTGCGGAACCCTGCAAGTGCGCAGATATTCGCACGCAGAGATTAGCTTTGGGAGCTAAAAATGTCCATCTTGACCCACGAAACGATGACAAATCATCATGTTACGAGCGTTTGGGCGCAGCTCGGCGAGACTTTCCGCACCTGGCGGCAGCGCTATCAGAGGCGCAGCGAGCTGACCCAATGGACCGAGCGCGACCTGCACGACGTTGGCTCGTCGTGGAGCGACGTCGTCCACGAAGCCGAAAAACCCTTCTGGCGGGCTTAACGATAGCAGCCAGGCCGGCGTCGCCTCGCTTGGAGGGGCGCCGGCCGATTATTTTGCGACGGGAGCCGGCCATGACGACGCTTCGGTTCGACGATCTCAGGCAGTATTCGGACGAGTTGCGCTCGCGCCAGGGCGAAGCCGTCACCGTGCGCTTTGTCGAGCCGCGCGACGGCGAGGAGCTGCAGAACTATGTCCGCTCGCTGTCGGCGCGCTCCCGCTACAACCGATTCCTCGGCGCCATGAGCGAATTGCCGGGGGCGGTGCTCGATACCTTCACCCATGTCAGCGAAGCCGCCGGCTTCACGGTGGTCGCAACCAAGGTCATTGACGCCTTCGAGACCATTGTCGGAGAGGCGCGTTACGTGCTTCACCCCGAAAATGAAAGTGTCGAGTTCGGCATGTCGATCGACGACCGCTGGCAGGGCCATGGCATCGGCGCGGCGCTGTTGAAGAATCTCGAATGCCGCGCGGCTGCCCTCGGTGCCCGGCGCGTATTCGGCGACACGTTGCGCTCGAACGATGGCATGATCGGATTGGCGCGCAAATCCGGCTACCAGTTCACCAACAATCCCGACGACTGGAAGCTGGTGCGCTTCGAGAAGGCGATTAACACGCAGCCGAAGGACATTCCCTGTGCAAGCTGGCGCATCGCGGCGGCCGCGCGCGAAGTCGCGGCGCCGGCCTGGGCGGTGTGATGCTTCAGTTTCCCTTGAACACCGGCTTGCGTTTGTCGATGAAGGCCTGCACCGCCTCCTTGTGATCGGCGGTCGTCTGCAGGCGGACCAGCCGCATCGCTTCGTGGTCGCGGGCGGTGGCGTAATCGAACAGGAGCGCCTCGTCGAGATTGTCCTTCATGTAGCGCAGCGCCAAGGTCGGGCCTTCGGCCATGGATTTGGCCAGCGCAAATGCCTCTTCCTGCAGCTTCTCGTCAGGAACGACACGATTCACCAGGCCGATCGCCTCGCAGCGCGCGGCGTCGACTCTTTCGGCCGTGAACATCAATTCGCGCGCCCGCGCGGTGCCGACCAGCCGGGTCAGGAGCCAGGCGATGCCGTAATCGCCGCTCAGTCCGACGCGCAGATAGCCGGTCGAGACGGAGGCCGATTGCGCGGCGATGCGGATGTCGCAGGCCATGGCGAGCGCGAGCCCAGCGCCGACCGCAGGTCCCGGCAGCGCCGCGATCGTCGGCTTGCGCACCGAGATGAGCGCGCCGGTCAGGAGCCGCTGCCGCTCCTGCAGGTCAGCGACCTTCTCGTCATGGGACATGTCCAGCTTCGCCTTGTCGCGATGTGCGCCCATGCCCTTGACATTCCCGCCGGCGCAGAAGGCCTTGCCGGCGCCGGTTATGAGGAGCACCCCGACGTCGGGATTCTCGCCGCAGGTCCGGATCATCGTGCGCAGCGCCGGCGTGAGGTTGTCCGACATGGCGTTGCGCGCTTCGGGGCGATTGAGCGTGATGACGGCGACGCGGTCGCGGATTACGCACAGGAGCTCGTCGGTGCCGGTATCGATCTTGGTGTCGGTGGTCATTATTTTCCCCATTCTCTGAATTCGTCATTGCGAGCGAAGCGAAGCAATCCAGAGCCAAGCAAAGATTCTGAATTGCTTCTCCTCGCAATGACGACAATCATCAAAACTTCTCCACCCACGGCCGCAATTCCACTTCCCAGGTCCAGGCGCTGCGCGGCTGCTGCAGGACGTTCCAGTAGCTCAGCGCGATCGCATCGGGATCGAGGAACGAATCCGGCCGGTCCTGCGGATCGGGGCGCGTGGCGCTGCGGATGCCGCCGTCGATGACGAAATGCGCGACATGGATACCCTGTGGCGACAATTCGCGCGCCATGCTCTGTGCGAGCCCGCGCAGCGCGAACTTGCCCATGGCAAACGGCGCCGACTGGGCATAGCCCTTCACGCTCGCGGACGCGCCGGTGAACAGGATCGCGCCATGCTTGTTGGGCAGCATGCGTTTGGCCGCCTGCTGTGCGACCAGGAAACCGCCATAGGCGCTGACGGCGAGCGCGTTCTCGACGTCCGACGGCACGAGGTCGACGAACGCGCCGCGCGAGCGGCCGCTCGCGTTGTAGACCACGAGGTCAGGGGTTGCGATCTCGCGCTCGACGAGGCCAAACAGGCGCTCGACTTCATCGGCGTTGGCCGCGTTGCACGCATAGGCGTGCGCACCGGTCTCGCGGCACAGCGCGCCGAGCTTCTCGACCTTGCGCGCGGCGAGCGCGACAGTGATCTTCTCGCGCGCAAACAGCCGCGCCAGCGAGGCGCTCAAGCCTTCACCGGCGCCGACAATGAGAGCGGTCTTGTACTTTGGCGTTTCCATGGATGCTGATCCTGATCAAAGAGCGGGAAAGCTTGATCTAGGCGCGCAATGCCTGCAGGCAACCCATGCTCTCCAAAACGGGATCAAGCGCGGCCTTGTCGCTTGCGGCGGCATATTTCGTGCGCAGCATGCCAAGCGAGCGCGCATGATATTTCTGCGGCTTCTGGGTCCAGACCTCTTCGCCAAGCTTCGTGCTGAACTCCTCCGTGCCTTCAGCAAGGGCCTTCTCGTTGGCGAGCGTCCAGGGGATGAATTTTCCGCCGACCTGGGTTTTGAGGATCGGCATCAAGGTTGGCGCCAGTGCAGTCCACGCTTCGAACGGCCCTTCCGCGCGCGGCCACAGCATGCGTTGCAGCCAGTCCAGCACATGCTGCGCATTGCCTTCGATCAGCGCGCCGGTAGTGGGGTCTTTCCATAGTTCATAGAACTGTCCCCACAGGCCAAAATCGCCATAGGCGGGGCGGGCACCGAACAGATAGGGGCGGCCCGCGAGATGAGCGTCGAGCAGCGCCAGCATGTCCTTGAAGCCGACCTCGATCTGCGGCGCGGTCTGGGCATTGGAGCCGACGAACCAGACCCGCTCGGCCATGCGGGCGCGGACCTGGCTTGCAAGGGCGCCAAACTCCGCTTCGCTCGCTCTTGGCGCTCGCATTCGCGCAAGCCGTCCCGCCGAGCTGATCTGGTCGACGTCGCGCGCCCAGCGAAAATGAAACATCCACTTGTTGCCCCACTCGTCGCCGAACTCCTCGATCAGCGCCGAGACGAAGCCCGCGACGCCCTCGGGATGGACCGACGGCTCCGGAAACAGCTTTTCCATGTGGTCGATGATGGGAGTGGAATCCTGGATGCCAGTGCCTTCAGGCGTGATCACCAGTGGGATGATCGGCAGCTTGGCGTGCTTTTCGTAGACGGCCTGGCTTTCCGCGTTACGCAATATCCATTGATGCGGGATCGCCTTGTAGCGAAAATAGGAGCGCACCTTGACCGAATAGGGCGACATCTCGGCGCCGAAGATGCGATAGACGTCTGCCATGGGATCATGCCTCCCTGAAATCCGGTGGCTTCATTGGCCCCCTGGAACATGATCTACATCATTCAAAGCCGGCACGACAGGGCGGAACGAACAGGAGTTCCTCAAAAATGCACCAGCTCCTCAAGCATGAGACGACGGCGAAAGCAGGCGAGGGCGGCCTGCTCGCGCCCGATACGTCGGGCATGAATTTCTACCGCGCCGATCCGGCGCTAGCCGATCTGTTGCGCATCCATCTGCCCGAGGCGCTGTTTCGGCATATCGAGCCGCATCTCGACCGACTGGGCGAACTGGCCGGCGGGCACCTCGACGAATGCGCGCGGCTCGCCGATCGCCATATGCCCGTGCTGCACCAGCGCGACAAGTTCGGCCGCGATGTGCAGTGGATCGAATACCATCCGGCCTACCGCGAGCTCGAGCGCTTCGCCTTCGGCGAGTTCGGCATTCATGCGCTGTCGATCCGGAAGGGCATCATGGGCTGGCCGGACAAATATCCGGTCGTCGCCAAGCACGCCTTCACCTTCCTGTTCAATCAGACCGAATTCGGCATGGGCTGCCCGATCAACGTCACCGACGGCTGCGCCAAACTGCTCGCAAATTTCGGCAGCGAGGAGCTCAAGGCGAAATATCTCGACGGGCTGGCGCAGACCGACATGGCCAAGCTGACCCAGGGCGGCCAGTTCATGACGGAGAAGGAGGGCGGCTCCGACGTCGGCACGCTGACCACGACGGCGGTGCAGGACGGCGATCACTGGCGCCTCCATGGCGAGAAGTGGTTCTGCTCCAATGCCGATGCGAAGGTTGTGATGCTGCTGGCGCGTCCCGACGGCGCGCCTCCGGGCACGCGCGGCGTCGGCCTGTTCCTGATGCCGCGATTTCTCGACGACGGCTCGCAGAACCACTACCGGATCGTGCGGCTGAAGGACAAGCTCGGCACCCGCTCGATGGCCTCGGGCGAAATCAAATTGGAAGGCGCAATCGCCTATGCCGTCGGCAAGCTCGATCGCGGCTTTGTGCAGATGGCCGAGATGGTCAATTCGTCGCGGCTCTCCAACGGCGTCAAATCAACCGCACTGATGCGTCGCGCTTATCACGATGCGATGACCGTTGCCAAAAATCGCGTGGTGTTCGGCAGTCGCATCATCGAGCTGCCGCTCGGACGGCGGCAACTCCTGAAGATCATGCTCGCGACCGAGCAGGCGCTGTCGATGAGTTTCCTCACCGCGGATGCGCTTGACCGTGCCGAGGCGGGCAGCCAGGATGCCGCGGCGCTACTGCGCATCCTGACGCCGACGCTGAAATTCCGCGCCACGCGCGATGCCCGCAAGGTCTGCGGCGATGCGATGGAGATGCGCGGCGGCATCGGTTACATCGAGGAGTTCGCGACCGCCCGGCTCCTGCGCGACGCGCATCTCGGGTCGATCTGGGAGGGTACCGGCAATATCGTGGCCCTCGATGCGCTCAAGCGGGCAGTCGGCCGTCACGGCGCCGAATCGGCGCTTGCCGCCGATTTGCACGCTCGCCTCGACGACAGCGCCGACGTGCCGCAGGCCTGGCGCGACCAGTTGCGCGGCCTCACCGATCGCGCGGTCGGATTCGCGCGCGACGTCGCGGCGCATGCGAACAACGAGGCGGAATCGCGCCGCGCCACCAGCCTGCTCTATCATGTCGCAAGCGCGGTGCAGCTTGCCTGGGAAGCGCAGCGCATTCACGCAAGACGCGGTGACGCGCGGAGGCTTCTGCTGTCGCGGCTCGTGATCGATCACCGCGTTATGCCCAGTGATCCGTTCCGGATTGCGGAAAATCGCGCGGCGGACGCCAGCGCTGCGCTCCTGCTCGGCGATCGCCCGGCCGGCATGGCCGAGGTTGGCGAACTGCTCGCGGCGGCGTAGGCTGCCGAACGAAGAAGAAGTGCCAGGGAGAGAACGATGAAGGCCGCCGTCCTGCATGAAGTCAACAAGCCGCTCGTGATCGAGGATGTGAGTCTGCCGAATCCCGGCCCGCGCGAAGTGCTGATCCGCACCGCAGTCGCCGGTCTCTGTCACTCCGACCTGCATTTCATGGAGGGGCTTTACCCGCATCCGCTGCCGGCCGTGCTCGGCCACGAGTCAGCGGGCATCGTCGAGAAGGTCGGCTCCGACGTGAACTATGTGAAGCCGGGCGACCATGTCGTCACCTGCCTCTCGGTGTTCTGCGGCACCTGCGACAATTGTGCCCAGGGCCGCACGGTGCTGTGTACGGATACGACCGTGAAGATGATACCGGGCGCATCCAATCGCATGTCCTGGAGCCGGCCGGAGAAGCTGCACCAGTTCCTCAACCTCTCGTCCTTTGCCGAGCAGATGCTGGTGCACGAGAACGCCATCGTCAAAATCCGGAACGACATGCCCCTCGACCTTGCTGCGCTGATCGGCTGCGGCGTCATCACCGGCTATGGCGCGGTCGTGAACACTGCCAAGGTCACGGCCGGCGAGACGGTGGCCGTGATCGGCTGCGGCGGCGTCGGCATGGCTGCGATCAACGGCGCAGAGATCGCGGGCGCCGGACGCATCATCGCGATCGACACCAATCCCGCCAAGCTGCAGCTTGCGACGAAACTCGGCGCAACCGACATCGTCGATCCCCGCAACGGCGATGTCGTGAGCCAGGTGCGCGAGCTCACCAAGGGCGGCGTGCAGCACGCCTTCGAGGTGCTCGGGCGCAAGGACACCGCCGAACAGGCCTTCGCCATGCTGGCGCCCGGCGGTACCGCGACCATTGTCGGCATGATCCCGTTCGGCCAGAAGATCGAGCTGCACGGCTTCGACTTCCTGCGCGAGCGGAAGATTCAGGGCTCATCGATGGGCTCGAACCATTTCCGTGTCGACATGCCGCGGCTGGTCGAATTCTACCTGCGCGGCAGGCTGCATCTGGAAGACTGGATCTCGGCCAAGCTGAAGCTGTCCGAGATCAACGAAGGCTTTGCCAACATGAAGGCCGGCAAGACGCTGCGCAGCGTGATCATGTTTGATGCGTGAAGACGTATCGTCATTGCCGGGCTTGACCCGGCAATCCATCAAGCAAGAAAGCGCTCTTGTAGTGATGGATGCCCGGGTCAAGCCCACGGCTGTCCGGTTTAATTTTGGTGGACATGGCGCATGGCGTGGATTCTTCTGCGGTCTTGAGCATCGCCAAATGTTCGAGACACACAAGGAAGATCTCGCCATGCGCCACCACAATACAGTAA
>Ga0209166_10001364_pt1 | contig 20654 bp, 18 predicted proteins | sample Coa_R1_3_FD_187151 | JGI IMG/M metagenome (GOLD analysis project Ga0209166, IMG submission 187151) | Surface soil microbial communities from Centralia Pennsylvania, which are recovering from an underground coalmine fire - Coalmine... | ecosystem: Environmental > Terrestrial > Soil >... | reverse complement strand
CGTTCCTCCTGACTCAAACCTTGATCCGGACTGCTGGGGCCTTTATCCGAAGGTAGACCGTTGAGGACACCCACTCACCGGCCTGCTCCACGCCTAGCTGATTCCCTGCGAAGGCCTGCACCGGACCCGCGTAGAAAAGAACAGCAACGTGCGGAACTACGAATCTCGTTACAGCGGAGCGGCGACCGACCTGAAACTAGCCGCCCCCCTCCCCCCCACTTTCTGGGTAACTGCGCATTCTAAAGGGGTTAGCTCTTGCGTAACTCTTGCGTAAGTCCTTTAGAATGCGCAGTTACAAGAGGTCTCATAACTGCAGATTCTAAAGAACTTACACGTATTCGTTTGAGCACCTAAATCGCTACGGCTTGCGGCTTTTGTCCGGCGTGACGCGCCAGGCCCGCCGCATCGCGATACACGCGCAATTTCTTTGCACGGCGCGCTTGGAGCTTATTCTTCGGAAGCATCCCGAGAATGGCTTCGCGCACAACCCACTCCGGCCGCGTCTCGCGTACACGTTTCACCGGCACGGTCTTCAATCCGCCGGGGTAACCGCTGTGCGAATGATACACCTTCTGCTCGATCTTGTTGCCGGTGAGGCGAATCTTGTCCGCGTTAATCACGACCACGTGATCGCCCGAATCCAGGTACGGAGTAAAGCTCGGCTTATCCTTGCCGATTAACATCCGGGCCACGCGGGTGGCCAGCCGCCCCAATACTGCGTTCGTGGCGTCCACGACATACCAATCCGTGCCCGTTTTCAGGGCCTCGGCCTCAGCTCCTTTGGCTACGTACGTCCTCATCGCAATCAGTCACACCTTTCCCTTAGAGACAAACGTTAATTCTAGAGTAGCATTCGCGCCCTGTCAACGCGATTGTACGTGCACTAGATCCTTCAAACAAGAAAGAGTCCCTATTTAGAAGGGGCCAGCGATATGGCTCGCAGCACGGCGATTTCGCCCTGCGATTTCAGGGTTACGTGAGAGCCCTTGCTCACCAGCCAGATATCACCTGTGGGATGTGACTTCCGTTCGTCTCCGCTAATGGCGAGCACTGTGCCAGCCCGCACCTCGTAAAGCGTTTCGCGATCCGTCGGGAGCGCGGCCTCGCGCGGCAACAAGAGCAGGCTATGCATTTCCATGACCGAGCCGAGTGCCGGCACCTTCTGTGAAAAGAGCACCGCTCGGCGAAGTGCGCCTTTTGTCTCCCCAACGGTCTGATAATCCAGAGGGGCGCGAAGCTTGGGCACCGCGCGAGCTTGCTCTGGAGGATTGGGCTCCTCCTCATTTTTCGAACAACCCGCCATGAACAAAAGAAAAACGGCGGAGATCAAAATTTGAGAGATTCTAAGAAATCGTTGAGCGCTCATAAAATCACCTCGCGCGTCGCACTTGAAAAATCAAGGAGCCAAGCCATAGAGATACCCACCCGCTGTGGCCACAAACACGCGGCCTTCGGCGATGGCAGGATGCCCCGGCATTGCACCCTTCAACGAAAGGTGCACAACGGTTTGCGGAACAGAGACGGTCTTAAACCCCGCCCCAGCGCACGCAGGCCCGGGGGGAAATCCCGAAGTGGCTGGTCCCAGTGGATACGAACACGCTGTTCCTGAGGGCGGAAGAGTATCGGGATCTGCGAGCACGTAAAACTCATGAGGATTCGAAGAAGTATCGAACTCGGTGTCGGCACCGACATAAATCAGCCCATTGGCGACACTGGGAGCACCCGCCCCATCACCGTTCAAGTCAAACACCCAGCGCACTCGATCATCGTCGGCGGAGCAAACATCCAAGGAATAGAGGCGATTCAAGATGATGCGTCCCGGAGCATTTCCCCAAATGTCCATCGGCGCGATTTCATTCAGGTTGTAGCCTCCGGAAGTGATGTAGAGATGGCTTCCAGCCAAGGCGCCTGGGCGTATGAACCGGGTGTCCCCGTGGCCGTCCGTCTGAAAGGGCAAGCTTGGTACCGGGGGGAAAGTCCACCGCGGGCATTCGAGGCTATGGCCAGCATACGAGCACGATGGGTTGGAGTGCGGGCCACCGTGCCTCACGTCCACGGCGTGCAAGTAGCCGTCCTTTTGAACGCCAATGGCCATCACACCGCAGTGCACCTTGGCCACCAGCGGAGTAGCGGCGTAATCCGGATCGTTGTCATAGTTAATATCCACAGGTTGAAGCTGCCAGAGGACGTTTCCGTTGTGCCAGTCGAGCTTGACCATGCTCATGTTGTAATCCGGGTTCGGAACTGAGCCGGTGCAGTCGGGATCGCTGTGAAAGCAGCTATTGCCCGTGGTCACGATAAGGTTGCCGCTTGGCGTAATGGCGGGTGAGCTCCAAATGCCGCCGCCAGCCAGGGGACCGCTGGAGGAAAAATTGAAAGAAGAATCCCGAGAACCATCCGAGAGTTTGATCGCGTAGATCTGCCCAATAGTGATCGGTGCATCCGGAGTGCGCGCGGCGGCGCCAATGTAGGCCCGATGATGCGCAATGGCCGGGGACGAATAACCGATTTTGGAAGTCCCGCTGGTTGGCGCGATCACGGCAGACTTCCAAATACATTCTCCCGTGCGCGCGTCCAGCGCCCAGAGACGCCCATCGCCGCCATTCGAATTCGGATCGGGCGCGCCAAAAATGACAGCGGCTCTGTTTCCCGGAACGTCATCGGTGACAGCCGCACTTGAGGCGATTCCCGGGCCAGACGGATTGCCGCTGCCCACCATCGGGGAGATGACTAACGGAGCCGTCGTTGTTCCGCAGGCGTCCGGCGGACTCGGTGCGGTCGCCGGAGGATACTGCCATCGCACTTTTCCCTGGTTCGGTCCGCGCGCGTGCACGGCATAAAAAATACCGGTGAGGCCGTCGCCAACATAAACAGTGTCGTCGAAAACAGTGGGAGAAGCCACAAAGGAGCCGCCAGGGGACTGAAAGACCCACCCCGACGTTGTGTAATTTAATGTCTTCGCGGTGGTGACATTTAAGACATCTTCGTCCTCTTGATGGGCCCGGCGCGAGGCGTCATGCCCGAATTGTTTCCACTCGCGATGTTCGCAGCCAAGGAGAATCAACGAGAAAGCCAGGAGCCCGGCAGAACAATTCTTCAGCGGATGATTCATGACCTGCCTCCGTTCACTTCGGGCCCGGGTAGAGGTAAACCGCGCGGATCACCTCAACCTGACCGGGGCTCTCAATCGACAAGGATGCTCCTTTGTCGACGGACCAGAAGTCTCCGATGGTCCGTTCCTGCCTCTGTCCATTAACCGTGGTGATGACCGAGCCTTCGCGCAGTTCCATCACGATGTCGCTGGGTGTTGGGACGTTCGCGGCTTTGGAATGCCCGAGGATTAGATTCCGGATTTCAACACGGAGCTTGACGGATTGGAATTGATACGGGAAAACGGGGCCGGACAGCATCCCCTCCGTGATCAGTGAATAGTAGGGCTGTCGATCCGATTTCTCCTTGGCGCTTTGCGCATCGGCCTGGCGGGTCGGCTGGGCCGCACACAGCAGGAGTAGAATGCACAGCAAAAAAGGAAATATCTTGATTCGCATGCCAGATACCTCCATGGCGGCGGGTCGCCGCGTTAGGGACCAGGAGTTCTAAGCAAGGTAAGTTCCCCGGAAGATACTCCCCTCCCACAGGCTCTGTCAACCTGCGATTGCAGGGACGCGACGCTGCGATTTGCGGGGCTCAAGGATGCTTTCTGATGACAGTTATTCTACTGTTCGGCGAGGACGGGGGATTGGCGGCGCCACCATTCCTGGCCGGACGCGGGCAGGGTGTAAACGGGGTCGTAATACTCGTAGGGGCGGTTCAGCGCTTCGGGGTCGCCGGCTTCGATGCCCGTGCGGTAGTTCTTGGTCCAGTAGGAGATGCCTTTCTCGCGGTCGTAGTCTTTAAGCTGGTGGACCCAACGCTTGCCGACGAAGGGCACGTCGCAAATCATTCGCGGAGTGGCGAAGCCGGGCAGGTAGCCCATGATATCGTGCTGCAACTGCTGCGCTTCGTGAATCGCCAGGCGCCAATGCTCGGAATTGGGAATCATGTCGCACATGTAAAAGTAGTACGGCATGATTTTGGCGCGATCGAGGAGCGTGAAGCAGAGTTCGAGCAAATCTTTCGCGTTGGTGTTCACGCCGCGTAGCAGCACGCCCTGGTTGCGAACGTCGCGAAATCCGAGCTCTAAGATTTTTTTTGTAGCTTTGGCAACGAGAGGCGTGACCTGGCTGGCGTTGTTGACGTGCGTGTGGAGTGCCAGATCCACATCATGCTCGCGTGCCTTCTTGGCCAAGCGTTCGAATCCTTTTAACACTTCGTCCTGCAAAAAGTGTTGGGGAATGCCCATCAGCCCCTTTGTGGCCAGGCGAATGTCTTTGATGTTGGGAATGTCCATGAGCGCGGAGACGAAAGGCTCGAGTTGCGCGATGGGCATGTTGGCGATGTCGCCCCCGGAAACGACAACGTCGCGCACGGAAGGCGTTTTGCGCAGGTAGTCGAGCATCTGCTCGTAGCGGTCTTTTTGCGGAAGCTGAAAGCGCAGCTTGACGACTTGCGGCACGTCGTTGCCGACGAGATCCATGCGCGTGCAGTGGCCGCAGTATTGTGGACAGGTCGAGAGCATCTCGGCGAGAACTTTCGTGGGATAGCGGTGCGTGAGCCCTTCGACGGCCCACATGTCGGATTCGTGCAAGCTGTCGCGGCTGGATTTGGGATGGCTCGGCCAGTCGGGGTTGCGGTCGTCGAACGCTGGAAGCATATAGCGGCGGACGGGATCGTTCCACAAATCCTTTTCGTCCATGGTGTTGAGCATCTGCGGAGGAATGAGGATGGACATGGTGGCGCGCTCTTTGATGTCGCGCTCCATGCTTTCGAGCAAGCTTTGGGGAAGAAGCGGGCCGAAGACGGCCTGGACTTCTTTTAGATTTTTGACGGTGTGACGACGCTGCCAGAGGGCCGTTTCCCATTCGGCGGCAGTGACACCTTTATAGCCCGGGAGGCGCCGCCAGTCGGGCTCGACAAATTCGCGCTGCAAAGGATATTTGAACGGCTGCTCGCCGGTGTGCACTTTGCCCGCGGGCTTCCAGACGGGCCGGGCGGTCTTGACGTCGCTCATTTGTTTATGACCTTGGGCCGCACGTACTCGTTCCCTGAAACGCGAAACGGCCTTTTTTGAAAAAATGCGGGAAAATTCCGTGTCACTCAAGGATACGATGAATTGTGAAATAAGAAAACAGGGGACGGGCGCTCGTTTGCGACCTTGCAATGAGCAAAAGAGCGCATGGCATGATATTTTTGTCGAGGGGCCAACGTAGAAATAGAGGAAACCAACGGACCGTCCGAATCCCCAAATGCGCGCTACCCATTTTCTTCGAGCTGCTGTCTTGCTGTGCGCCGCGTGCCTGGCCGCGATTACAGGCGCGGTTCGCACACACGCCGAAGACATCAAGAGCATTCATCCCACAGGTTATGTGACGGACCTGGCTGGTGTCATCGGGGGCGCGAAAAAAACCAGCCTGGAGACGCTCTGTACGGAACTGGAGCAAAAAACCGGCGTACAGATGGAAATCGTGACCGTTCGTTCGCTTGACGGGCAAATCGTCGAAAATTATGCGGTGGATCTTTTCCGGCAGCTTGGAATCGGAAGCAAGAAAGACAATCGTGGCGTTCTGTTGCTGATGGCTCCGAGTGACCGCAAGTATCGCATTGAAGTGGGCTACGGCCTGGAACCGGTGATTAATGATGCGCGCGCGGGCGACACGGGCCGCGCGATGGTGCCGTTTCTGCGGCAGGGCGATTACGGCAGCGCGGTCGAAACGGGCGCTTGGCAGTTGGCAAAGTACATCGCGGACGATTCGAATACCACACTGAGCGGTCAACCGCCTGTGACGCGAATCCGGCATTCGAATCGCGGCGGCGGGATCGGGATATTCTGGGTCATCGTTGGCTTGTTCATTCTGTTTTCGTTTTTGGGACGCTCTTCAGGAATGCGCCCCGGCGGAGGCGGCGGTAGCGGCTTGCTGTGGTTTTTGCTCGGAATGATGGCAAATTCTGGCCAAGGCTCGCGCGGCAGTTGGGGCGGAGGAGGTTTTGGCGGCGGTTCGAGCGGATGGGGTGGAGGCGGCGGAGGATTTGGAGGGTTTGGGGGCGGGAGTAGCGGAGGCGGGGGAGCTTCTGGGAGCTGGTGAGAAGAGGTTTACGGGACGAAGATTGAGGGAAATTGAAATTGAGGCGGAAATGCTTTCTACAGATTCAAAACTGACGGAGCTGGTGAAACGGCTAAAGGAATTTGTGGCGACCAACTTGGAGTGCGTCATTTTGTTTGGTTCGGCGGCCCGCGGCGATTTTCGCGAAGGGCACTCGGACTTGAATGTCGTGTGCATTCTGCGTTCGCTAAGCGTGGAAGAACTCGGGCGGCTTGCAGGCGTGGTGAAATGGTGGTGCGTGGACCAGAAAGAGCCGGAACCGCTCTTTTTTACACACGAGGAGTTGCGGCAAGCCGCGGACGTTTTTGCCATCGAGATTCTGGACATGAAGCAAGGGCGGCGCGTTTTGTATGGAGAAGATCTCGTTGCCAACATCGAGGTGCCGATGAATTTGCACCGGCTGCAAATTGAGCGCGACTTGCGGACGGTGCTTTTGAAATTGCGGCAGCATTATCTTCGGGCGCCGGGAAACTCGCACGAACTGGCACCGTTGCTGCGCAAATCTTTTTCTGGCGTATTGACGTTGCTTCGCCATACGTTGATCGCCTTTGGCGAAACGCCGCCGGTGCATGCGAAGGAGATCGTCGCGCGAGCCGGGACCTTGACGGGAGCGGACTCATCGGCGCTTGCGCCGCTCATGCATCTGCGCGAGACCGGAGAATTTCACGGGGAAATTGTTCCGGTGTACGAGGCGTATTTGAAAGCGCTGGAGAAAGTTTTGCATGCGCTCGACCATCATTTTCCGAAGCGGGAATGGCAGCGCGTGAAGAAAACGGGCAACTGAAATCGAAAGTTCGAGGTGGAGCGAATATGAAAAGCGTTCTGATTGTTTTGGCAGTCATCGTGGTTATCGCTCTGATTTTTGGGGGCTCGTTTATCGGCCGCAGGAATCAGATGGCGATCAAGAAGGAAGCGGTGAATGCGGCGTGGGCGCAGGTAGACGTGGTGCTGCAGCGGCGCGCGGATTTGATCCCCAATTTGGTGGAGACGGTGAAGGGATTCGCGACACAGGAACAAACTGTATTTGGAGAAATCGCGAAAGCACGCGCGGCGTACCTGAGCGCGGGCACGCCGGCAGAAAAAATCGCCGCCAATGCGGACTTGGATCGGGTGATGGTCAAATTCCTGGCGCTCACCGAGAACTATCCGCAGTTGAAGTCAAACGAGAATTTTCTCCGTCTGCAAGATGAACTTGCGGGAACGGAAAACCGCATTGCCGTGGAGCGGCGCACTTACAATCAGGTTGTACAGGACTACAACACGTTTATTGCGACTTTCCCGAACAGCCTGGTTGCGAGCCTAAGCGGATTCACGCCGAACGATGCGTATTTCAAGGCCGAGGAGGGTGCGCGGCAGGTTCCCAAGGTGAATTTTGGGAGTGCGCCTGCGCCAACGCCTGCTAAGCCGTAGCGTCCTCGTGGAAGGGCCTCGGCAGTGGGAAACAAGTAAACGGGGATTGATTGAGATCCTTCGCTTTGCGGTGTGGGCTAAAGGCCGAGGTGTTTGCGGATCCCGGTTACGATTTGTTGCAGTGAATTTGACACGTCGATCGTGATGGCGTCCGTCGGCTCTTCGAGGTCGGCGAGCTGGCTGGCGAGCATTTGCTCTTTCATGTAGTGGCCAGCTCGGGAATGTAGCCGTTCGAGCAGCTGATCGTACGTGCCCTTCAAATAGACCAACTTGATGTCTTTCGCGTTCGAATCAACCCCCAGGAGTCCGCGGTAGCTGCGTTTCAAGGCAGAACAGGCTACGACAACACTTTTTCCTTGAGTCTGCCATTGCTGCATTGCTTCGCGAATGGACTGGAGCCAGGGAAGGCGGTCTTCATCGGTGAGCGGAATGCCCTGCGACATTTTGGCGATGTTGGCGGGTGGATGAAAATCGTCGCCATCGGCAAAGTTCCAGGAAAGTTGAGCCGCGAGAAGTTTTCCAACCGTGGTTTTGCCCGATCCAGCCGGGCCCATTAAGAGGACAATCACAAGAACATCCGAGGCCGATTACGGCCGAGCCAAGAATTCGTTCAACAACATGTGGAAGTGATGGACGCCGTTTTCGCGCTTTACGGAATAGCGCCCGCGATCATAGGTGGATGACCGCAAACCTTTCTGAACATTTTCGCAGAGGCCGATATCTTCCTGCTGTACTTCATCGCTGAAGGCGACGGCGCGCTGGATGCGGTCGCGACTCTTCTGAGAAGCGACATCATGGAAGAACCATTCGAAGATGGTCAGCGTTTTTTCGTGGGAGAGCGGAACGATTACATTGGTGGAAATGTTGTCGGGATAAATGTTGAGCATGAGGTTGGGGAAAATCCAGAAGTACAAGGCCTCCTGCAGGCCTGTGCCGGGAGCGTAGAGGCGGTCGGTGGCGTCTTCGGGCTTCATCGCCCGAATGGGCGCAAATTGCTGGGAGTAGTAGCGGAACGTGTCCGTGCGGTACTGGGCGTAGTCGATCTCCTTCATCAATCCCGGATGGGCTATGGGAATGTGGTAGCCCTCGAGATAGTTGTCAACATAAACCTTCCAGTTGCAATCGATGATGTAGTCGCGGCGTTCGGCAAATTCCAGGCCGTCGAATTGGAAGCCGCGCGCCTGTTCGGGAATTTTGCCGAGAAAAGCGGAAAGCGGCTCGGCTTGGAGATCGAAATTGACGAAGACAAACTGGCCCCAAGTTTCGCAGCGCAGAGGAACCATGCCCATGGTGCTTCGGTCAAAAAACTCGACGCCATCCACATCGGGAGTACCGATAAGCCGGCCGTCAAGAGTGTAAGTCCAGCCGTGGTATTGGCAGCGCAGGACATTTTTGCAGCCGCTTCCGAGCGCGATGGGGCCGGCACGGTGGCGGCAGACGTTGCTGAAGGCGCGGAGTTCGCCTTGTTTGTCGCGCACGACGATGACCGGCTCGCCAGCGACGTCCACGGTGAAAAAGCTTTCGGGATCGGAGATGGTGCGCCTGGTTCCATTTACTTCGCCGCAAGATTTATGGAGCGTTCCGACGAGTTGCCAAGTGTGCTGAAAGATGCGCGATTTTTCAATTTCCAGGACTGCAGGATCCGTATAGAAACGCGACGCGAGCGTGTGCGCGCATTCGATTTGCTCGTGCATGTCGAGGTGCAAGGGTCTTGTCGTCATTGGAGGAAGTTGACAGTCGACAGTTTACAGTTAAAAGGAAAAAGCAGGAAGAGATGCACTTTTGACAAGTGATTTGTGGCGTTACTCTCAAAACTTGCGGGTTTCCTGACGCGACCAACGCTCGACAACGATTTTGGATTCGGTGAAAAACTCGACGGCATCGCGCCCCTGGCCGTGAAGAATGCCAAAGAAGCTTTCTTTCCAGCCGCTGAATGGGAAATAGGCCATCGGCGCGGCAACTCCGATGTTGATACCGATATTGCCGGCGGGGGCTTCGTAGCGGAATTTGCGGGCGGCTGAGCCGCTGGTGGTGAAGAGCGAAGCTTGATTTCCGTACGGGCTGCGACGCAGAAATTCCATGGCTTCATCAATGGAATTGGCGTGAATCAGGCTGAGCACGGGGCCGAAAATCTCTGTGTGAGCAAGTTGGCTGGTGGAAGGAAGACCGTCCAGAATGGTGGGCTTCACAAAATTGCCCGCTTCATAGCTTGGAATTTTCGTTCCGCGGCCGTCGAGAATGGGCTTGGCGCCTTCGCCGACGCCCTCGCTAATCAGGGTTTCGACGCGTTTTTTACTTTCCTTGGTGATGACAGGCCCCATTTGAATTCCAGGATCGAGACCATTGCCGACACGAATCGCGGAAGCGGCCTGCGCGATGGAATCGCGAAATGTTTTTTGCGCTTCGCCGACGGTGACGGCAACGGAAACGGCCAGGCAGCGCTGGCCCGCGCAGCCAAAAGCGCTGTCGCTGATGATTTGAGTCGCTAGCTCCATATCCGCGTCAGGCAGGACGATGACGTGGTTCTTGGCTCCGCCCTGGCACTGCATGCGCTTGCCACTTGCCGCGGAGCGCGTGTAGACATGTTTGGCCACAGGCGTTGAGCCGACAAAGCTGATGGCCCGCACCTGAGGATGGTCGCAAAGCGCGTTGACAGCGTCGCGCCCGCCATTGACGAGGTTGACGACGCCCTTTGGCAAGCCGGTTTTTTCGAGCAGCTCAAAAGCGCGGCGCATGGAAAGCGGCACGCGTTCGGAAGGCTTGAGGATGAAGGTGTTGCCGCAAGCGATGGCGTACGGCAAGAACCAGTAAGTGACCATCGCGGGGAAGTTGAACGGGACGATGGCCGCAACGACGCCGAGCGGCTGGCGAATCTGCATTTCGTCTACGCCAGGCGTCACGTCTTCCAGGTTGTAGCCCTGCATCATCATGGGGATGCCGCAGGCGACTTCGACATTCTCGATGGCGCGGCGCATTTCGGCTTTGGCTTCTGCGAACGTTTTTCCATTTTCCGTGGTGATGATGCGCGAAAGCTCATCAATGTTTTCTTCGAGAAGGTTCCTGAGCTTGAAAAGATATTGAATGCGCTCACCGGGAGGCGTACGTCGCCAGGCAGGAAACGCGGCGGCGGCAGCTTGTACTGCAGAATCAACGTCGGCCGCGGCGGAGAGCGGAGTGCGCGCCAGCAGTTCGGCAGTCGCCGGATTGGTTACGTCCGCAAATTCAGAGACCGTCGCGCGGCGCCACGCTCCGTTTACGTAATTTTCCAGCTCGAGGATTTGAGTGGTTACCGCGCTGCTCATGTCTTAACTCCTTGGCCTGTGTCTGAAATCGGAGAGAAGTCCGGCAAGGCCGCTCGTTGAAAAATCGCGTCGCTCTAGCTTATCAAAGAATGGAGGGAGAGAAATACTGAACGCCCTGATTGGCCGCAGGAAAAACGGGAAACGAAGGCTATCTATCAACCGCGGCAAGAGCTTCGTAGGCAGCACCCAGCAAAGGGGCGGATTCGTTCAGGATGATGGAAACGGGGATGTTGCTGAGGAGGCCTTCGAATTTCCACTTGTCCTTGAAGGCGTGAAAGAACGAGCCGTCTTTCATTTTTTCGAGGATTTTGATGGCGATGCCGCCAGCCACGTAGACGCCGCCGAGCGCCAAGACCTTCAACGCCAGGTTCCCTGCTTCGGCGCCGTAAATCGCAGTCCACAGGTCCAGCGTGTCCGAACAAACGCGGCAGGACTTGTCCAAGCCACGGCGGGTGATTTCAGGAGCGGGATCGGCGTCGGGATCCTCAAACGAGGCATGTAGGACCTTCGGAGCGAGAAATTCGTGAAGCGTTCGGAAGCCACGACCCGAAAGAATCAGTTCCCAACTGACTTGCGGATAACGCCGGCGCATGAAGCGGAGCAACTCGATTTGCTGCTCGGTATGGGGTGCAAAGTCGGAATGACCGCCTTCAGAGGGCACGACGCGGTAGCGGCCCGAATCCCAAAAGAGAATGGACTCGCCCAAACCCGTGCCTGCCGCTAGCAAAGCGCGCGTGCCGCCGGGCTCGGGCTTGCCTGGATTCAGCACACAGAAATCTTCCGGGGGAAGATGCTCGAGACTGTGCCCCCACGCGCCTAGGTCGTTTAACAAGACGACGTGAGGAACATTAAGCTCTTTGATAAGCGACTCGGTTTCCACAATCCAGGGAAGGTTCGTAGCCCGCACGCGCCCGTTGATAACCGGACCTGCAATACCAAATCCGGCCGCATTAATCTTTTCACCGCCAAGATGTTCCGAAGCCTGACGAGAGAATTCCTTCACGATCAAATCGAATTGCGCAAATTCTTTACTGGCGAAGCGGTGACGGAGAACCGGTGTGAGATTGCCGTCCTTTTCGGAAAACAAGGCCAGGTTACATTTGGTGCCGCCGACATCTCCAGCAAGGATCACCCGCTCCCCCTTGTGTAATCCCCTCTTTTAAATCGGTTCAAGGAATTTTGCAACTGTGGTCGCAGCACTACGGGTTATACCACCGACGGCCGTCGCGTTCGAGCAGAAGATCGGATTCCCGCGGGCCCCAGCTTCCTGACGGATACTGAGGCACGGTCGCGGTCCGTGCCGCACCCCAGACGTCGAGGATGGGATCGACCAGGGACCAAGCAGCTTCGACGCTGTCGCCACGGTCGAAGAGCGTAGCGTCGCCGCGCAGGCAATCGTTCAGCAGCGTGGCGTAAGCGCTGCGCGAGGCGTCTCCAAAGCCTTCGCGGTAGCTGAAATCCATGGTGACGTTACCAATGCTCATTTCCGTGCCAGGGCGCTTGGCGCCAAAGCTGATGGAGATTCCTTCGTCGGGCTGGATGTTCAGGACCAGGCGATTGGGCTTCACTTCGCGCTCGCGAAAGACGATGTGCGGTGCGGCGTGGAACTGAATCATGATTTCCGTGCTGCGCTTGGCAAGGCGCTTGCCGGTGCGGATGTAAAAAGGAACACCGGCCCAGCGCCAGTTGTCGATCAACAATTTGACGGAAACGAAAGTTTCGGTTTTGGAAGCAGGATTCACACCGGGCTCTTCCCGGTAGCCGGGAAGGGACTGGTCTCCGATTTTTCCGGGCGCGTATTGTCCCCGGACGACGGATTGCGCCACCATTTCCAGGTTGAAGGGACGGATGGACTGCAAAACCTTCAGCTTTTCATTTCGCACGGCGGTGGCATCGAAAGCGGCCGGCGGCTCGACAGCAACCAACGAAGTCAACTGCAGGACGTGGCTTTGAATCATGTCGCGCAGCGCGCCGGCAGTTTCGTAAAAGCCGCCGCGGCGCTCGACGCCGAGCGTTTCGGAAGCGGTGATTTGCACGTGGTCGACGTAATTGCGGTTCCAGAGCGGCTCGAAGATTCCATTCCCGAAACGCAAGACGAGGAGATTCTGCACCGTATCTTTTCCGAGGTAATGGTCGATGCGATAGACCTGTTTTTCGTCGAACACGTTGAGGACAATCTCATTGAGGGCCTTGGCGGAGGCGAGGTCGCGGCCAAATGGCTTCTCGATGATGATGCGCGTCCAGGAATTCGGCGACGCGGGACGCGCGATGCAGGCTCGGCCTAACTGCTTGACGATGTCGGGATAAACTTCGGGCGGAGTAGAAAGGTAAAAGAGGCGATTCCCGCCTAAGTTCTTGGCGGCCTCGATCTCTGTCAGGCGCTTGCAGAGCTGCGCGTAGGATTCGGGGTTAGCATAGTCGCCGGGAGAATAATAAAGGTTGGAAGCAAAAGCGTCCCACTGTTTAGGATCAATGGGCCCGACTTCGGAAATCGTTTTCGCGGCCTCACCCAAGCTTGTGCGGAAAGCTTCTTCGCTCATGTTCGTGCGGGCAAACCCGACGATGGCATAGCGGGGGCCAAGAGCGTTGTGCGTGGCGAGGTCATACATCGCGGGGATGACTTTTCGCTTGGCGAGGTCGCCTGATGCACCAAATAGAACTACGGTGCAGGGTTCCGCCACTCCGCCGTACACCGAACCGGTACGACCTGTCTCCCCAGCCATCGTGTCTCCTTCTTCCCTTTTCAGAGGCTGCCTATTTGAGTCGGCTGAACCGCGTGGCGTTACTATACCTCAACGCCGTATTTTCCAAGCTCCGCGCGGAGTTGCTCGGGGCTTTGGTGATGAATCGTGTTCATGCCGAGCTTCCGAGGATTTTCCAGATTTAGCGGGCGATCATCAATGAATAAGCATTGTTCCGGTGGACGCTGCGTGACTTCCAGCGCCACGCGAAAAATGGTTTCTTCCGGTTTGCGCGCGCGGACGTAACAGGAGCTGAAGAAAACCAAGAAATTTCTTCGGAGATCGAAGGCTTCGATGCGGTATTGGTTGAGTTCCAGCGGCTCGTTGTTGAGGGCAGCGACAAAGTATTTTTTTGTGTTGGTCACTTTGTCAAGGACCGAACGCGTCTCCGGGTATTCCTTGGATTGGGCGAACATAAAAGCCGTGAACTCTTCGCGCGAGAACGGGCGATTGCGGTAGAACAGCGTGCGATCGAGGTATTCATTCAGAGTAATCAGGCCGCTGTCAAAAGCAGGAAAAGAAAGGTCGTGGCGATCCCGAAATTCGTCCCAATCGAAATGAAAAGTGGCTGCGGCTTCTTTTCGCGATTCGTGATCCCAACCGTTCGTCAAAACGACGCCGCCAATGTCCCAAAAGAGGGTGGTGATTTTAGGCAAGTTGATTCGCCTCCGGTCTTTCGGAACTCGTTAAGCAGACATTCGAATGTCTCAAAAAATTCCCGTTCCTGCAAAAAGAAGCCAACGGGTTTTTTGGTGCTACCTTTAGATGTCTTGAGAGAGGTCAGAGTGGCTAGGATTTTTCACGAAGTTGCAGTAAGGTGAAATTAGATAGCCACACAGGAGAAGAGCATGGCCAACGAATCGTGCGATCCGACGCCGGCGCCCAGCGAACCGGTAAAGCCGGGGACGCGCATGGTGAAATGCGTCAAGTTTGGAAAGGAATTGCCGGGGCTAGACCGCGTTCCGTGGGCGGGCGAATTGGGAAAGCGCGTCTACGAAAACGTTTCGAAGGACGCGTGGAAGCTGTGGCTGGAATACTCGAAGATGGTCATGAACGAGTACCGCCTGAATCCTCTGGACCCCAATTCGCAAAAAATCATGGGGGAGCAGATGGAGCAGTTCTTCTTTGGTGAAGGGGCGAAATTGCCGGAGGGATACGTTCCACCCAAGGCAAAGGGTTAGTCTTGAACCCATTTAGCCGCCCGCAGGCAGGCGATGCGTTGCCGGATGTTCGACGGGAAGACGCGGCGTAATGCGGAAACACAGTTTTTTGTGCGCTTCTCGAATAGCGTGTTCAACTTCTTCCGGCGAATCTGCCCTTGCGAATAGGAACCCTAGATAACTGGAACCTTCGGGCCAGGCCGCTATGTAGTCTTGCAGCCTGGCGGTGATAATCAGCTCGGTGATCCGGTGCGTCGCGCGTGCGGCTTCCACCCCTGAAACGCTTTCGACAATTCCGCTTCGAGGCACCGGAATCATCATTACGGCTGACGCTTGAGTCTCGCGTGACGCATCGCTGCCCGGTAGCTTAAGCGCGTGGCGAAGGAGCAGTTCTTCCAGACCGATCCCGCAGTCGTTTTCGTTCGGGCAAAACCGCAAGGCCCTTGCGCAGAGTCCGCCGATGGGACGCGGGGCGATTTCGATGGGCCAGACACCTTCTTCGTTGATTCGAAACTCCGCGTGAATCGGTCCATGGATCAAGCCGAGTGCGCGCGAGGCCTCCCTCGCACATTTTTCAATTTGAATCTGCGTGGATTTCGCGAAACTGGAAGGCGTGACGTAGATCGTTTCTTCAAAATAAGGCCCTTCGAGTGGATCGGGCTTATCGAAAATTGAGAGAATTCGAAGCTTGCCGTCGGTGAGAAGTCCTTCGACGGCTACTTCCCTGCCCGGGATGTAGCCTTCGACCAACATCTGATCGAGATTTGGTTCGCGCGTGGCACGAATTTCAGGCGATTGCAGTAAGCGCTGAAGGCGCGACGCGGCGGCGAGAAATTCTTCGCGATTATTAGCGCGCATCACGCCCTGACTTGCAGAGAGCGAGAGCGGTTTTAGTACACAGGGAAAAGTAATTCCGACAAGCGACGGTTCGGGCGCGGGAGCAATGGGAAAGCTTCGAAACCAGGGCACGCGAAGCCCGGCGTCGCGAAAAACTTCGCGCATGCGCAATTTGCTTCGGCAAGCTTCAACGGCAGCTGGATGGTTGTATTCGAGGCCGAGACCACGGGCGGCGTAAGCTGCGGCAGTGGCCGGGCGATCACCCAACGCCAAAACCCCCGAGACTTCTTGACCGCGCATAGCTTCCATCACCGTGTATGCGGCCGTTTCTGGAGATTCGAAATGCACTGCGATTGCTTGATCTCCCCAAGGATCTTCGAGTTGGTGGCAACGATCGGTGACGTAAACAAGCTGTACGCCAAGCTTGCGGGCCGCGTCTTCAAAGCTGCGCGTCTGGTAGCCGAGTTTCGCAGTGAAAAGCAGCAGGCGCTTTGGCGCGCCATTCGGTTTTTGCGTTGTGGAAGACAAAGGCTCTCGACTCAAACGAACGACTCCGTCCGTGGAAAAGATTCCTTGGCTTGAGCGAAGGGGACCAACTGGTCCCGCGTTGGCTCGGCTCAACAGTACCAAGGCTCATTCAAATATGGGATTGCCGCGCGCGACGTGAGGACCGGCTGCGCGGCAAACTCCGTGTCAACGCCTGCTGCTTCGTGCGCGGCTTTCCAGATACTTTCGAAGATCGCTCGCCGCGGAAGTTTGAGCTTTTCGCCTGCGGCGACGGCTTCTTCAATCTCTTTGCAGAGTGCGTCGACGCGCGAATCCGGATTCCGCCATGGGTAAACCAGCGCCGAAGGATCAAAGGGACCAACGAGACGCCGCACGTCCTCGAGTTCCAGCAATCGCGAGCCTGCGGGAATCAGAAGCCGAATCGCAAGCTGAATTGGAGCAACATTTTGGATCAAATCGTTTTCGCGAAGGACGCGTAGTAACTCGAGGTAGCCATCTAAAGTGGTCCAAGGCGTGAACGGCACAAACGTGGGTTGCAAAACCATGCCAGATTCGCGAAAAAGGCGACGGACCTCAAGAAAATCGGCGCGAGTGTGGCCTTTGTCGAGGCAGCTCAAGACTTCATCATCTACAGATTCCACAGCGCTGGTGACGAAGAGGCAGCCCGTGTCGCGGAGTTTTGGCAAATGCTCCTTATGTTTGAGAAGGTGCTCGATTTTGATGGTGACGTCGTAAGTGAGGTGAGGAAATTCGCTGTGCAACGCTTCTACTAGGGCTATCGCGTGACCAACGCCGTTGAAAAAATCCGGATCGCCGAACGTGATGTGCTGCGCCCCTGCCGCCAGTTGCTGGCGAATGTCTTCCAGCACCACTTCGCGGTCCACGATGCGGAAAACGCCGTTGTAGACGGGCACAATCGGGCAATGACGGCAAAGATGCTTGCATCCCCGGCTTGCTTCTGTATAGCCCGTGACCCGATGTTCGCCGGAAGGCAGAATGACGTGAGCATACTTCGCGGGCGATGGCAATCCGCGCCGTTCGGGGGTAACGAATTTCTGCCGCGCCAGCGAAACTAACGGCTCTGGCTGCGGCTCACCCGACTTCACCTTACCATTTCTTTTTTCTTTACGTGGCTCAAGCCGTTCGGCCACATGGACCAACCCCTCCTCGAATTCACCGCCGAGGATCGTGCAGAAACCCAATGTGCGGAGGTATTCCGCGTTCATCGGCGCATACAAACCGTAGCCGCAAAGATGCGCGCGAGGATTTAGCTTGCGCAGGGTAGGAATAAGCTGCGTAGCAAGCCGCGTGGCCGTATGCATAGGCAAATGGACTGCAATCAGACCTGCTTCTCGAACCGAGGTTTCGTCCAGCGGCTGCCGGGCCAAGTCGAGTGCAGTAACCTGATGGCCGCGCTCTCGCAGCCACGCTGCAGGCGAAGCAAGGCCAAAAGGCTGCCGGCCCAGCTCATACGTGGAAATCAGAACGATGTTCACTTCCCTATTAGTATAGCTGCGCGGCGGGCGGATGCGATTTCGGTTATGATAGAAGGCTGCTTTCGCAATGAAAGGATAGGCGGGATGGCCATCAACGCGGGAAACTCCTTCCGCACACGCGACAAGCTCAACGTCGGCGCCCAAACGTTTGAAGTTCACCGCCTCGAGCTCCTCGAAAAACAAGGCGTCTCCGAACTTGCAAAGCTTCCTTTCTCATTGCGAATTCTTCTTGAGAATCTCCTGCGTTTCGAAGATGGCCGCTTCGTCCACGCGGAAGATATTCAAGCCCTGGCAAAGTGGCGGCCCGGCATCCCCGAAAAGGAAATTGCATTCATGCCCGCCCGCGTCCTGCTGCAGGATTTCACTGGCGTGCCTGCCGTCGTTGATTTGGCCACGATGCGCGAAGCGTTCGTCAAAATGGGCGGCAATGCCAAGCGCATCAACCCACTCTTTCCTGCGGAATTGGTCATCGACCATTCCGTACAAGTAGACAACTTCGGAAACGACAAAGCCTTTGGCCTGAACGCGGAACTCGAATTTCAACGCAACGTCGAACGCTACGCCTTCCTGCGCTGGGGACAAGCCGCGTTCCAGAATTTCAAAGTAGTTCCCCCGGATACAGGAATTTGTCACCAAGTTAACCTTGAATACCTGGCGCGTGTGGTTTGTGGCGTGCAGCACGGCAACCGCTGGGAGGCTTTTCCCGATTCCGTAGTCGGGACCGATTCGCACACAACGATGGTGAATTCGCTCGGCGTGTTCGGCTGGGGGGTCGGTGGAATTGAAGCGGAGGCCGCCATGCTTGGGCAGCCGTCTTCGATGCTTATCCCGGAAGTCGTCGGTTTTCGTCTGCACGGGCGTTTGAGTCAAGGCGCAACCGCTACGGACCTTGTGCTAATGGTCACTGAAATGTTGCGTAAAAGAGGTGTAGTCGGAAAGTTCGTCGAGTTTTACGGCTCCGGCCTCTCGAGCCTGAGCGTTCCCGACCGCGCCACCATTGCCAACATGGCCCCGGAATACGGCGCGACGATGGGCTTTTTCCCCGTAGATTCGGAGACGCTCGCCTACTTGCGGTTTACCGGGCGTCAATCGGAACAAATTGCGCTGGTGGAAGCCTACTGCAAAGAGCAGATGCTTTTTCGCACCGACGAGATTCCTGCTCCGCTCTTCAACGACACGCTTGAACTGGATCTTGGCAGTGTGGAGTCTGCCGTCGCCGGCCCGAGGCGCCCGCAGGATCGCGTGCCACTTCGCCAGGCGAAATCGTCTTTTACGAAAGTCGTCGAAGGAACACCGTCCAAGAGCGTCCACGTCCGCAACAATGGCGACGCGTTCGATCTTTCCAGCGGCGCGGTGGTTATCGCGGCGATCACCAGCTGCACGAACACCTCGAATCCTTCGCTGATGATTGGCGCAGGCCTGCTTGCGAAAAAAGCAGTCGAGCGCGGCTTGCACATCAAGCCCTGGGTAAAAACCAGCCTTGCGCCCGGCTCAAAAGTTGTCACCGATTATTTGCAGGCTGCGGGCTTGACGCAATATTTGGACAAATTGAATTTTCACCTCGTCGGTTACGGCTGCACCACTTGCATTGGCAATAGCGGCCCGCTGCCGGAACCGATCGGCGCAGCGATCAGGGAAAATAACTTGGTTGCCGTCGCAGTGCTCAGCGGAAACCGAAACTTCGAAGGCCGCATTCATCCGCTGGTGCGCGCCAATTATCTGGCCTCGCCCCCGCTTGTCGTGGCCTACGCGCTCGCGGGCCGAATGGATATGGACATCACGAGCGAACCGCTCGGCAATGACACTGCCGGCAAGCCTGTCTACCTGAAAGACGTTTGGCCAACGCCGCAAGAAATTGAAACCGCCGTTCGCGCTGCTGTTTCGACGAACCAATTCACCAAAGAATACGGAGAAGTTTTTGAAGGCGACGCGCACTGGAAGTCCATGCCGATCCCCAAAGGTGACATTTATCAGTGGGACCCCAAGTCCACGTACATCAAGCTGCCGCCATATTTCGACAATATGCCAAAAACCCCGCCTGCGCTTAGCGACATCCGCGGCGCTCGCGTGCTGGCCCTTCTTGGCGACAGCGTCACCACCGATCACATTTCTCCCGCTGGCTCGATTCCTGTCGAGTCGCCTGCTGGGAAATATTTGATTGCCAATGGCGTCAAACCGCATGAGTTCAACTCCTACGGCGCGCGGCGCGGCAATCATGAGGTGATGATGCGCGGCACTTTTGCGAACATTCGCTTGCGCAACCAGCTTGCTCCGGGCACCGAAGGCGGATGGACGCTGTACCAACCCGGCGGCGAAAAGATGACGATTTACGACGCTGCGGTGAAGTACCGCGAAGCGGGCGTGCCTCTCGTCGTCATTGCCGGAAAGGAATATGGCTCTGGCTCGTCGCGCGACTGGGCGGCGAAAGGCACGCGGTTGCTCGGCGTGCGCGCGGTGATTGCCGAGAGCTACGAGCGCATCCACCGCAGCAACCTTGTAGGCATGGGCGTTCTTCCGCTCGAATTCAAGCCCGGAGAGAACCGCGAATCGCTGGGATTAACAGGCCACGAGATTTACTCGGTCGAAGGCGTCGGTTCGCTTTCGCCAAAGAAGTCTGCCACCGTGCAAGCCAAATCCGATGACGGAAAAGTGAAGGCGTTCACAGCCATCGCGCGCGTCGACACGCCGGAAGAAGTTTCGTACTACCACCACGGCGGCATCTTGCAATACGTTTTGCGCTCAATGCTATAAACGTTGTAGAAGGTTCGGCAGGGTCTAGGTTTCCTTCGCGGATGAGAGTGCCGCAGATTTCGTTCGCAGCAGCAACACAATTCCCAGAACAATTGAAGCCAGGCTGGCCGTCTGCGCATTGGACATTCCGAAAAACGACCGCGGGTTGATACGGATGAATTCAATAAGAAATCGCGCGATACCGGTCAAAATCAAGTAGTACGAGAAAATCTTTCCTGCGGCTTCTCCATTCAGTGTTTTCTTCCCAACT
>Ga0209166_10001363_pt1 | contig 20660 bp, 20 predicted proteins | sample Coa_R1_3_FD_187151 | JGI IMG/M metagenome (GOLD analysis project Ga0209166, IMG submission 187151) | Surface soil microbial communities from Centralia Pennsylvania, which are recovering from an underground coalmine fire - Coalmine... | ecosystem: Environmental > Terrestrial > Soil >... | reverse complement strand
GGTGGCTGCGGAAGTTCGGCGGGGGTTTTCTTCAAAAGCGCAGGAACTCCTGGTGGCGGTGGCGGGGGTAGCAGGCATCGGTGACTTTCCCGGTGGCGATCTCGAGGGCGGCGAACAGGCAAGTCACCCCGTGCCGGGCGTAGTCGTGAGTCTGCCGCTCGGGGATGCAGCCGCGCATCGGCAGGATCGGCTGGCTCCGCTCTAGGGCCTGGCACTGGGATTTCTCGTCGATGCACAGCACGACGGCGTTGTCCGGGGGGGCAGGTAGAGGCAGACCACGTCGCGGACCTTCGCATCCAGCTGCGGGTCGGTCGAGAACTTGAATCCCTCGCTACGATGCGGGGCCAGGCAGAACCGGCGCCATAGCCGGGTAATGGAGTCGTGACTGACCTCGATCCGGCGAGAACGGCGCAGCCACTCTGCCAGCCGCCGGGACGACCAGTGCGTCACCCCGGCCGCCTGCAGGGCATCCGGCGGCGGGGTGACCGTCGCCGACAGGATCTCGCTGATCGCCTTGCCGGTCAGCACCCTGCGCGGCCCTCCCGGCGCGGGGCGTCTTCCAGCCCGGCCAGGCCGGCTTCGGCGTACTGCCGCCGCCACTTGACCACCGTCGGCTCCGTGCACCCGACCCTCCCGGCGATCTGCGGCCCGGTCAGCCTCTCCGCTGCCAGCAGCACGATCCGGGCCCGCTCGGCAACACGCGCCGGGGCTCCCCGGTCCCTGGCCCTGCGCTCCAGCTTCGCCCGGTCAGCATCGGTGAGCGCCAGAATGCGCACGCGATTCGGCATGAGCCATTGTCCCGCACCCCGAATCAAAACAAAGAGAGACACGCGTCAGAACACTAGGGACGGCCGCGTGTTTCAGGCCGGTGCAAAGCGGGGCTTCACGTCGCCTAGTCGCCCTATTGGCAGGTCAGCGCACGATGAGCACTGGGCAGTGTGCGTAGTGGAGGACCTTGTGTGCGACGCTGCCGACGAGGAGTGCTTGGACGTCTGATATCCCGCGGGAGCCCATGATGATCAGGTCGGCGCCGAAGCGGCTTGCTTCATCGACGATGGCTTTGGCGGTTTCGCCGGCCAGCCCTGCTCTTGTTTCGCCTGATGTTTTGACGCCGGCGTCTTGCAACTGGCTGACTGCGTTGTCGACGAGGCTGGTGGCGTCTGCGGTCGTCTCGAAGCTGGCTGTTCCGGCCTTCGAGGGCTCCCGTTCCTGGAGATGGAAGACGCGGACCTCGCCGCCGGATAGCCGGGCGAGCGCTGAGGCCTGGGCAATGGCTCGCCTGGAATGATCGGAGCCATCGACCGGAAGGAAGATCTTGTTCATCTTATTTCCCTATCACCAGTGCGCTCGAAAGCCGTCGTCACTTGTCTATGCATCTGCGGCCGGTGCCGCTAATGCTCTGCTGCTGACCTCTAATGGTGCTCACCCGGGCGAAGGCTGGACGCCACCCGGGCCCGTCGGCGCCTGCGGCTGCTCGCCCGTCTGCCCCGGCTGATCTGCAGTGTGTGCATCGTGGGGTGATTCAATGTCCAGAAACACGATCTGCCCGATGAGTTGGAGCTTGCGTGGGTCTCGCCGTCGCAGGTACATCATCCAGCCCACACCGATCAGTATCCAGCCGAGAACGAAGAATGGCATGAAGTTCTCAGGATACGGGGGAATTGGGTGCAGGCTGGTGTACATCCCGAATCCGATGATGACCATCGCGATGAGCGGGAACAAACCATGAAATACCCAGGAGAACTCGGCCCGGTGCTTTCGCCACATGAAGACGATGAGGGCGACGTTAGTCAGGAAATAGATTGGCAGGATCCCCAGCGAGGAGAAGTATCCGACGTCCCCGAATGCTGCGGCCGGCGTCCACAGCAGGCCGAACATGAGTCCCAGGCCCAGGGCCAGTACCGAGTAGGCGATGATCGCCATATGCGGTGTCCGGAGGCGTGGGTGGGTCTTGCCGAGTATGGGTGGCAGCAACCTTTCCCGGCCCAGGGCGTAGAAGATGCGGTAGTTGGCATTGTGGATAGCGATGAGCACGGCGATCTGCGCCGAGACCGCGGCGAGCGATACCACGATTGAATACCAGTGCCCGATGTAGCGGGTGGCGAGATCGGTGACCGGAGCCGAGGCGGAGGCAAGACTGCCGATGTGGCTGGGGCCATAGCCGACGATGACCGCGTACATGGCGAAGCAGAACCATACGCCGGTCAGGACCACCGACCCGACAAGGGCGATGGGTATGTTGCGGCGCGGGCGGCGCACTTCCTCGGCCACCGTCGTTGACGACTCGAAGCCGAAGAAAGCGAAGACAACGAAAATGAACGCCAGCCCGATGCCCGACAGGCCCGATGGTGAGTTACCGGGATTCCACGCCCCGGGCACCGGGCCCTGAGCGCCTCCCTTGACCAGGATCAGGATGAGCAGGGCCCCGACGATCGTCACCTCGGCGACCACGAAGGCCAGGTCCAGCTGCATGGAGCGGTGGATGGACCACCAGGCGAGCGCGCCGACGAATGCGATGATGAACGCCATCAGCACCCACCACGGGATTGATACCCCGGTGTTTGACTTGATCAGGTCGCTGACGAAAGAGCCGAAGAGGTTGGTGTTGAGAGGGCTCTGCAGCGCGTAGGCGAAGAACAGCAGCCAGCCCATGAAACCCGGTGGAAGACCCCAGGCCCTGGCTGATGAAGGTATAGAACGTGCCGGCTGACGGGACCCGCGCCGAGAAGTGCGCGAGCGTGAGGGCCATGAAGGCGATCCCGACGGTGCCGATGATGAAGGTGAAGGGGGCAGCGAGACCCGCCTTGCCGGCGATGAGGGCCGTGATGAAGATGACGCCGATCGTGGGCGAAATGTAGGCGAGCGACATCGCCAGGGCGCTCGGGAGGCCGATGGAGTTCCTGCGCAGCTCGCCGTAGTCCTTCCCGGCTTGCAGGGTGCGTGGCTCGCTGGTGGCCAAGGTGTGCCTCCCTGCTTGGAGACGGCAAACGACTTAGGTATACTTCTTTTCTCTCTGTGAGAGATGAACGGACTTTAGGATAGGCCGCGTCAGCTGTCAAGGCTCTGGCGATAGGAACAGGCGGAGACCTTCTCGTTGGGCCCGCCAAAGGGAGGATGGTCGTGGCAGGTGGGACGGGCAGGATTCGGGAACGCGTTGCGCTGATCACCGGTGGAGTATCCGGCATCGGGAGGGCCACGGCCCGGCTGTTCCTGGACCAGGGCGCGAAGGTCGTGATCGGCGATCTCAACCAGGAGGCGCTCGACCACGCGGTAGAAGACCTTGGCACTTCCGGAAGCCAGGTGCTCGGCGTAGCAGGCGACGTCCGGTCCATGAAGGACGCGGCGACGATGGTGCAGGCTGCCGTGGACGGCTTCGGGCGCCTGGACATCTTGTTCTGCAACGCCGGCATCACCAGCGTGATGCCCATCTCCGAGTTGAGCGAGGAGGAATGGGATGCGGTCATCGATACCAACTTGAAGGGCATGTTCACGCTGGTGAAGCAGGCCGTCCCCCAGATGCGGGCGCAGGGCGGCGGCACGATCATCACCATGGGCTCCGAGATGGGGATCGTGGCCGTCCCAGAATCCCCTGCTTACAACGCGAGCAAGGGCGGGGTGATCATGCTAACCCGCTCGATCGCCATCGATCTCATCCGGCACAACATTCGCGTCAACGCGCTATGCCCGGGCATCACGCGGACACCGCTGCTGCAGGCGGAAGTGGACCGGAGCTTGGACCCGGAGAAGACCGCCCAGGAGCAGGCAGAGTGGGCCCCGATCATGCGCGTCGCCGATCCGATGGAGATCGCCCGTGGCGCACTGTTCCTGGCCAGCGACGAGAGCTCGTTCGCGGTGGGGAGCTGCCTTGTGCTGGACGGGGGCTACACGGCGCGGTGAGCAAGGCGGGAGCAAGCGTTGTCGGCAATGGTCGCGGCGGCTTGGGATCGGGGACGCGGGTATTGGCCCGCCATCTCCGGCGAGCGCCCCGGCTGAGCACCTCTATGGGGCGCAGGGAGAATCTGCTTGCTCTGCTGAACGAGCTGCGTCACGCAGAGACCCTGGCCCGGACGGAGCTGGCTGAGCTCACCGGGCTGGCTGTACCCACGGTTCACCGCTTGCTGGCGGTGCTGCTGGCTGGTGGGCTTGTTGCCGAGGAGCCTGCGACGCGCGCCACGGGCGGCCTGGGGCGCCCGGCCAGCCTGTACCGGTTCAACCGCTCGGCAGCCTCGATGGCTGGCGTCGATGTGGGGAACGAGACCACGCGGGTGGCCGTCGCAGCCGCGAACGGGACGATCATCGGCTCGCACTTGCTTCCCACTCCGGAGATAGCAGCGGACCTGCCGGGAGGGATTACCGCCTCCCTTGCCTCCGTCATGGCTGATTTGCCACTCGCAGCCGGACCGCTGGCGGGCGTTGCGGTCGGGATAGCGGCGTCCGTCGATCCGGCATCAGGGCGCGTGGTGCGGGCTTCGATCCATCGTGGCTGGGACGGGTTGCCGCTGCGAGCCGTTCTGGAGGAAGGCATCTCGTGTCCTGTCGTCGTTGAGCAAGATGACCACCTGTCGGCGCTCGCCGAGCTCAGCGATCGTGGCACGGTGCCAGGCGCATCGTCGCTGGTTGTGGTCAATTATGGCCGCGGCATCGGGGTCGGCGTAGTTGTCGACGGCGCCGTCATCAGAGGCGCCCGCGGGCGGGCAGGGCGCATCGCGCTCTGGCCGGGAAGTGGCCAGCCCAGTACCACGCTGGGCCAGCAGCTGCTCCCGGATAGCCTGGTGGCCGCCTACCAGGCACGGGCCGGAACTGCCCCGGTGACGGACGGAGCCACGCTCTGCCGGTTCGCCCGCGCGGGGGATCCGGTTGCGCGACGAGTAATCCGTAAGGCAGCGCGAGGCCTGGCCGACGTATTCCTCCGTCTGGCCATCACCTTCGACCCTCAGAACATGGTCATGGGTGGGGGTTTCGCTGGGAGTTTCGACTTGTTTGATCACGAGATCCGGCAGGCGCTGAGTGTCATTCCCGATCCTCCAGCTGTGGTGCCAAGCGCGATCGGCGGCGATGCCGTGCTCATCGGGGGCCTTATCGCCGCCGACCCGTTCGTGGAGAAATGGCTGGCGGATCAGGTGAGCGCGATGTGACCCTGCCGGTCCAGGCGTGCACCCAGACGCTAGACGAGCGCCCAGGAAAGGAGGAGACCGGTGAACCGTTATCCGGCACTGATCAACGGCGACGAGGTTCATGCAAGAGCTGACTTTGAGGACGTTGACCCGTCCACCGGCGAAGTCCTCGCCGAGGTCGCGCGGGGTGGTCCTGAGGAGGTCGACGACGCGGTCGCCGCGGCGCGGCAGGCGCTCGAGAGCACGTGGCGCCGCACCAGGCCCCCGGAACGGGCACGGATCCTGCGGCATATCGCTGAGCTCATGAAACGTGATAGGGGCCAGCTGGCAGATCTGGAGAGCCGCGACACCGGCAAGCCGCTGCGGCAAGCCCGGGCTGACGCAGACGTGGCTATCCGCTACTTCGAGTTCTACGCCGGTGCCGTCGAGGTTCTCTACGGCGACACGATTCCGGTTTCCCCCGACCTCTTCGTCTACACGCTCAGGGAACCCTTCGGCGTGACCGGGCACATCATTCCCTGGAACTACCCACTGCAGATCGGCGCCCGCACCGTAGCGCCGGCCCTTGCCGCGGGTAACTGCTGTGTGCTGAAGCCGGCTGAGGAGGCCCCCCTTACCGCGATCCACCTCGGGCGAATCGCGCTGGAGGCAGGACTGCCGCCTGGCGCGCTGAACGTGGTGCCCGGGTACGGGGAAGAGGCTGGCGCGGCACTCGCGGCCCACCCGGGCATCGATCATCTATCGTTTACCGGCTCGGTCGAGGTGGGCACCCTGGTCAGCAAGGCGGCCGCCGATCACGTGATCCCCGTGACGCTAGAACTCGGCGGCAAGTCCCCCAACCTCGTCTTCGCCGACGCCGACCTCCAAGCCGCCCTACCAGTCGTGGTGAACTCGATCATCCAGAACGCCGGGCAGACCTGCTCCGCGGGATCCCGGCTGCTGGTCCAAGCGCCCATCCACGACAGGCTCATGGAGGAGTTGACTGACCGATTCCAGAAAATCAGCCTGGGCCCTGGGCCAGCGGACCCCGACATGGGGCCCCTGATCTCCTCCAGTCAGCTCGAACGGGTCACCCGCTACGTGGACCTGGGCAAGAGCGAAGCCCGTGCAGTAATCGGGGGTGGGCCGGCCGACGACGGCAGGCTGAAGGGGGGATTCTTCTTCATGCCGACCGTCTTTGATGACGTCCCGCCCGCTGCGGTCATCGCTCGCGAAGAAATCTTCGGCCCCGTCGTTGCCGTCACCACCTTCTCCGATCTCGACGAGGCAGCACACCTCGCGAACGCTACTGACTTCGGACTGGTGGCCGCCGTGTGGACGCGCAACATCAACACCGCGCACATCATGGCCCGGGAGATTCAAGCCGGTCAGGTGTTCGTGAACACCTACGGGGCCTCCGGTGGGCCGGAAATGCCGTTCGGCGGAGTGAAACGCTCCGGTCACGGCCGGGAGAAAGGTTTTGAAGGCCTTCTGGAATACACACGTGTGAAGACCGTGGCCATGAAAATCGAGCAAGGCCCGGCCTGATGACGTGCCAGCATCCCCGGGCTGGCGGCCTGTGGGATAACGGTCACATCGCCGGAGGCAGCGCATGAGCCGCCCGCAGACCATGACAGAACTGCCTGTCGGCCCCAGCGACCCGCATCTGGACACACCCTGCCTGCTAATCGACCTCGATATCGTCTCCTCCAATGTGGCGCGGATGGCCGCGCTGGCCAGCAGATCGCGGGTGCTGCTCCGCCCGCACGCCAAGACCCACAAGAGCCTGCGCGTAGCCCGAATGCAGCTCGAAGCAGGTGCCACCGGGATCTGCGTGGCTACGGTCGGCGAGGCTGAGGTGATGCGATCAGGGGGTATCAAGGACATTCTCATCGCCTATCCCCTCGTCGGCGAGGCCAAGTTCACCCGCCTGATTCCGCTTGTCGCCGACGGGGGCATCACTCTAGCCGCTGACTCGGTAGAGGTCGCCGAGGGCTATAGCAGGCTCGCGGCCCAGGCGGACAGGATCCTGCCGGTGCTGCTGGAGATCGATTCCGGGATGCGCCGGACTGGTACCGACCCAGCAGCGGCCGGAGAGGTCGGCGCCAAGATCGCCTCCCTGCCGGGCCTTGAACTGCACGGCATCCTGACCCATGCAGGACACGCGCATGACGTAACAACGCAGCCCGACATTGAAGCCATCGCACGGCAGGAATGCCGTGCCATGCAGCAGGCCAAGGAACGGCTGGAAGCCCTCAAGATCCCGGTCCCGGTGGTGAGCGCCGGGTCCACCATCACCGCCCCTTACATGAGCGCAGCCGACGGCATTACCGAAATCCGGCCCGGGACCTACGTGTTCAATGATCTCCGCACGCTTGAGCTGTACGCCTGCACGCCAGATCAGATCGCGGCAACGATCCTCGCCACAGTAGTCAGCATCGGCCCGACTCTGATCGTCCTCGACGCTGGCAGCAAGACGCTCACCATGACCGCTACCCAGCAGCACGGTTTCGGCAAGATGAAGAACCGGCCCCACAGCAGTTTCATCAGGCTGTCCGAAGAGCATGGCGTGGTAGGCTTGGACCCCGAGGAGGGCGGGCTTCGGGTCGGTGATCGCGTGGAGGTGCTGCCGATCCACATCTGCGTGTGTATCGACTTGCAGCAGGATGCCTATGGGACCTCACACGGCCGGATCGAGGAACTCATCCGCATCGACGCCGCACGCCGGAGCCGGTGAGGCCCGATGCCACGGAACGTGAGGATCCTGTCGGGCAGCGACCTGGCGGGTCTGCTTACCCTGGCCGACGTCATCCCGGCGGTCGAAGCTGCGTACCTGGCCGCTTCCAGTCAGCAGGCTCTGTTGTATCCCGTGCTCCGCGAGCCGCTGCACGCCTCGGGCGGCGTGTTCGGCATCAAGTCCGGCTTCTGGCCAGACCACGGCACTCTCGGCCTAAAAGTTGCGGGCTACTGGCCGCGAAATAAGACGGCAGGCCTTGAGAACCATCAGGCGACCGTCATGCTTGTCGATCCCAGCACGGGGGTACCGACGGCAATCCTCGACGGCAACTTCATTACCGCCATCCGGACATCAGCCGCCGGGGCGATTGGGCTGCGATACCTGGCCAGTGCCGACTCGGCGACTGCGCTGATCGTCGGGACGGGGGTCCAAGCGGAAGCCCAGGCGCGCGCGCTCGATTGGTGGCGGCAAGGCCTCGAAATCGCGGTATTCGAGCCGCTCGACACAGACAGCCAGGCCTCCGCTAGAGCATTCTGCGATCGGCTCGCGATGCAGGACATCGCCTGCCGTCCCGCGGCCTCCCTCGAGGATGCGGCGCGCAAAGCGGATATCATCGTCACGACCACGCCATCGACCAAGCCGATGCTTCGCCGGGACTGGCTCCGTCCCGGCACCCACGTCAACGCAATGGGTGCAGATACGGCAGGCAAGCAGGAACACGACGTGGCCACGCTCCGCGATTCGCTGGTGGTAGTCGACGACTGGCCCCAGGCGAGCCAGCTGGGCGAGTGCCAGCACGCGATACGAGCGGGCCTGTTCAGCGACGCGGACCACCCGTCCTCGATGGGCGAAGTGATCTCGGGAAGGGCGGCAGGCCGCAGCGGTAGCCTGCAGCTGACGCTGTTTGATGCCACCGGCCTCGCGCTGCAGGACCTCGCCACGGCCGAGCTCGCCGCCCGTTTCGCCGAAGAACGGAAGGCGGGGAGGACCATCCCCCTTGACTAACGGCAGGGTGAGTGCGCCTTCTGAAACACTGGGAACAGCCAGGCGCCTACACCATGGCCCTCCAGGGCGAAAGCCGCTCCAGGTCGAGCAGGTCACGCTGACTGAGGTTCCCCCGGATCGAAGGAGGCATCGGCTATAAGGAGTAGCCATGCCGGAGAAGCGAAGGAAGTTCGATCCGGAGTTCCGCGAGGGTGCGGTGCGGATCGTCCGGGAGACCGGGAAGCCGATCGCTCAGGTCGTTCTTGACCCGCCGGTAACTGTAGGCCTTGACCCCCAGCGGGTGCGCCAGGTGCACCTCCGCCCCCCGGCCGCCAGCGTGTCAACCGCCCAGTACCAGCCATAAGCCGCTTCGACCACGACCCTGGGGTTCTCCCCGGCCCGGGCTGGTCATCTCCGAGCGGACCGTGCACCACCACGTCTCAGCAGTTCTGTCCAAGACTGGCGCCGCCTCCCGGGCAGCGGTAGCCGCCGAAGCCGCACGGCTGGGAATTGGTACCTCCGCCTCGGCACCTGCCCGCGCGTAACCTGGCAATCCCCCCACCGAACCTAGGCAATCCCCCCACCGAACCTAGGCAATCCCCCCACCGAACCTAGGCAATCCCGCCGGGCGATATGGGCATTTCTGCCGATGATCCGGCCGGCCCGGCCTGTCTACGGTCGTCGAGACACAACCAGTGACCACGAGGGGCCGCCCGGTGCCGCTGTTCATGGACGTGCACGACATCCCGGGAGGGGTGGCGGTCGAGGACGTCGTCCGGGCCCGCCTGGCCGACATGCAAGTGCAGGCCGCGCATGACGTGCGGTACCTGCGGTACTGGGTGGATGAGCGGGCCGGGCGGGTGTTCTGCCTGGTCGAGGCGCCGTCGGCGGACGCCGCTGCCGCGGTGCACCGGCAGGCCCACGGCCTGGTCGCCAGCCACATCTACCAGGTCCAAGAAGGCACATGAGGACCGGCGGCCGCCGGGCTCCCGCGGCGTGCGGGAAGGGCGGGGCAAGGACGACTCGACCGCAGCCCGAAGCGGGCTGGGTCCTTCACCAAAAGACCCGCTGCTCATTACCACCAGCTCACGTGGGTGAGCGCGCTCGATCCGTACTTCTACTCATAGCGAGGAGAAATCCTTGTTCGCGCACTATCTGCAGATCATCGGCCGTTTGCGAGGGGCGAGCGCGCCGGGTCGGGCGGTCGTCGTCGGAGTGCTTGGCGCGTGTGCGCTCGTTCTCGGCACCGCGCCGTCCGCCTGGGCCGACGTCACGATGGCCGAGTTCCCCGCGAACGGCCAGCCGCAGCAAATCGTGAGCGGTCCCGACGGAGCCCTGTGGTTCACGCTGGCCAGCCCCGCTAACGACATCGGCCGGATCACTCCCGACGGCACGACGATCTATTACAGCATCCCGACCAGCAGCAGCTTCCCGCAGGGAATCGCCGCCGGACCGGACGGAAACCTATGGTTCACCGAGCAGAGCGCCGGCAAGGTCGGCAAGATCACCCCGGGCGGCGCGATCACTGAGTACTCGACCGGGGGGTTCCCGACTTCGATCACTGCCGGACCGGACGGAAACCTATGGTTCACCGAGACCAACGCCAACAAGATCGGCGAGATCACTCCGAGCGGCACGCTCACCGAGTACCCCGTGCCGACAGCGTCGAGCCAACCGACGGGGATCGTGGCCGGACCGGACGGAAACCTGTGGTTCACCGAATTCAACGCCGACAAGATCGGCGAGATCACCACCAGCGGGACGATCACGGAGTATCAGATCCCGACGGCCAACAGCTATCCGGTGCTCATCACCGTCGGCCCCGATGACAACCTCTGGTTCACTGAGCGGGGAGCCAACCAGATCGGCCGGGTAACCACTGGGGGCGCGTTCACCGAATTCCCGCTTCCGACCGCCAACAGCAGCCCGAACGGGATCACCGCCGGACCGGACGGAGCCATCTGGTTCACGGAGTTGGCGGGCAAGATCGGGCGGGTCACGACGTCCGGCACGATCACCGATTACGCCACCCCGACCGGTGGAAGCTACCCCGAGGGCATAACCGCCGGGCCCGACGGAAACATGTGGTTCACGGAGGCGGGGGCAGGTCAGATCGGGCGGTTCAGCATCCCAGGCGTGGCAACCAGCCCCAGCAGCCTGACCTTCGCCAGCCAGCCGGTCGGCACCATCAGCCAGTCGATGACCGTGACCGTGAGCAACACCGGCCCCGGCCGCCCGCTGGCCATCAGCGGTGTCACGCTAGGTGGGGCGAACGCCGGGGACTTCGCGATCAATTCGGACGGGTGTACCGGCACCAGCCTCGCCGTCAATGGCACGTGCACCGTTGGCGTGAGCTTCGCCCCGACCGCCACCGGAGCGCGCAGCGCGAGCCTCGTGCTCGCCGATAACGCTCTCGACAGTCCACAGAGCCTGCCGCTCACCGGCATTGGCGCGCCTTCGGCGGACGTCGGGATCAGCCTTGGAGCAACTCCCAACCCGGTCAAGGCCGGCGGCAAGCTGACCTACACGATCACCGTCTCCGACTTCGGGCCGACCGCAGCGAGCGGCGTGAGCGTAACCGACGCACTGCCCTCCACCGTCCAGTTCCAGAGCGAGAGCACGACGCAGGGCACTTGCACCACGCCGGCCGTCGGCGCGAGCGGCACGGTGAACTGCTCGGTGGGAAGCCTGGCCAACGGCGCGACCGCCACGGTCACACTCGTGGTCAAGGTGATCTCGACCGCCAAGACGACGATCACCGACAGCGCCAGCGAGATCAGTACGAGCTACGACCCGAAAGCGAGCAACGACTCCGCGACAGTTACGACGAACGTGTTCGGGCGCCATTGACCTATCTCAATGGGCAGCGGCTGACGCGGTTATTGAGAGGAGCCTGTAACGGTGCCTGGGACATGGTGGGGGTTGCGATGGGTCGTCTGATGCGCCGCGGCGCGGTCGCGGCTGGGGCCGCGGTGGTGCTGCTGAGCCCGGCGGCGGGCGGGGCGCCGCTGGCCGTTGCCGCCCGGGCTGTGCTCGGTGGCACCTGGGGCACCGCCATGGAGGTCCCCGGCATCGCTGCCCTCAACACCGGCGGCGATGCCTATGACAACTGGGTGTCGTGCGCGACGGCGGGCAACTGCAGCGCGGGCGGGTCCTACACCGACAGCTCCGGCCACACGCAGGTGTTCGTGGTCAGCCAGGTTAACGGCACCTGGGGCAAGGCCATCGAGATCCCTGGCACCGCCGCCCTCAACACCGGCGGCGATGCCTATGTCAGCTCGGTGTCGTGCGCCGCGGCGGGCAGCTGCAGCGCAGGCGGGTACTACTACGACAGCGCTAACCACGGGCAGGCGTTCGTGGTCAGCCAGGTCAACGGCACCTGGGGCAAGGCGAAGGAGGTCCCCGGCACCGCTGCCCTCAACACCAGTGGCAATGCCGCCGTTAACTCGGTGTCGTGCGCCGCGGCGGGTAGCTGCAGCGCAGGCGGGTTCTACCGTGACAGCTCCTTCCACCAGCAGGCGTTCGTGGTCAGCCAGGTCAACGGCACCTGGGGCAAGGCGAAGGAGGTCCCCGGCACCGCTGCCCTCAACACCAGTGGCAATGCCGCCGTTAACTCGGTGTCGTGCGCCGCGGCGGGCAGCTGCAGCGCGGGCGGGGACTACCGTGACAGCTCCGGCCACCGGCAGGCGTTCGTGGTCAGCCAGGTCAACGGCACCTGGGGCAAGGCGAAGGAGGTCCCCGGCGCCACTGCTCTCAACGCCGGCGGCAGTGCCGCGGTCTACTCGGTGTCGTGCCGCGCGGCGGGCAGCTGCAGCGCGGGCGGGGACTACCGTGACAGCTCCGGCCACTCGCAGGCGTTCGTGGTCAGCCAGGTCAACGGCACCTGGGGCAAGGCCATCGAGGTCCCCGGCGCCGCCGCGCTCAACACCGGCGGTGCCGCCCAGGTGAACTCGGTGTGGTGCGCCGCGGCGGGCAGCTGCAGCGCGAGCGGGACCTACATCGACAGCTCCGGCCACACGCAGGTGTTCGTGGTCAGCCAGGTCAACGGCACCTGGGGCACCGCCATCGAGGTCCCCGGCACCGCCGCCCTCAACACCGGCGGCTTTGCCGAGGTCTTCTCGGTGTCGTGCGCCGCGGCGGGCAGCTGCAGCTCGGGCGGGTACTATACCGACAGCTCCGGCCACCGGCAGGCGTTTGTGGTCAGCCAGGTCAACGGCACCTGGGGCACCGCCATCGAGGTCCCCGGCACCGCCGCCCTCAACGCCGGCGGCGGAGCCGGGGTTAGCTCGGTGTCGTGCGCCGCGCTGGGCAACTGCGGCGCGGGCGGGTGGTACACCGACAGCTCGGGCCACTCGCAGGCGTTCGTGGTCAGCCAGGCCTAGCGCGTGTCCCGTAGATCATGGGACGGGGTTGCGCCACCTGTTAACCACCTCAAGGCCAGGGTAGAAGCGATCCTCGGCGCCTTCAGCCCGCTCCAGTTCCGCCTTGAGGACCTGGTCGCCGAGGAAGACCGGGTGGTCGTCCGCTGGTTCCAGACCGGCACCCACACCGGCCCGTTCATGGGCATTCCACCCAGCGGACGGCAGTTCACCATCACCGGCATCGACATCCACCGGCTGCGCGATGGCCAGATGGCCGAGCACTGGCACGTGGTCGACTTGTACGGGCTACTCCAGCAGCTCGGCGCCATTCCCGCACCAAACGCAACGTCGGCATGAAGGCGCCGGGACCCGGAACAGCCGCGATGACAACCGAGGCCAACAAGGCGCTGCTGCGCCGCTACAAAACGGACATCCTGAACACCCGGGACATCGAAGCCCTCAACCAGGTGGCCGCACCCGGCTACCTGGACCACGCCGCCTTCCCCGGCCAGGCCCCCGGCCTGGAAGGCCTCAAACAGCGAGCCGCCACCCTGTTCCGCGCCCTCGACCCGCAATGGACGATCCACGACGCCATCGCCGAGGACGACCTGGTCGTGCTGCGCTGGAGTCTCACCGGCACCCACCGCGGGGAGTTCCTGGGCATTCCACCCACCGGCAAGACGTTCGTGCTCCGCGGCATCGACATGTACCGGGTCCAAGACGGCAAGATCGCCGAACACTGGAACGTGGCAGATATGCTCGGCTTCTGCCAGCAGGTCGGAGCCCTGCCAAGCCCAGCACGGTAACGCCGCCTCCTCCCCGATCATCCACCATGAGCCACCGAACAGCACCGTGACAGAAGAAGCGCAGAACGATCTTTCAGCACGCCTTCACCGGCACGCCTGCCGATCACCACGCGCGGGCATATCGACGGCAGATCTGTGCGTGGTCCGGTCGGCCCGCCACGCTCCCGGTCTGCGAGCAGAACGGCTCGGCGCGCGTTATCCTCCAAGCTTTCCGTCACTGACGGTGATGTAATGGTGGCGATGGAAACCGATCACCCAGAGTCGATCCGACGCGACCGGGCTCGTCTGCCGGATCAGCGTCTCCAGCTCTCACGGGGGCTACGTTCCAGCGTCGCAACGCGTGGCGAGCCATCCGATGGCACACTCAACGCGGCAGATCCGGATTCGTCGGCCCAGCGCTTTATGAATACTTATGCCGATTCTGGAGCGGGTACCGGCACCGACCGCGTCAGCGGCCGACCGTGAGCCGCGCTCGCCGAGCCGCCGCTCGGCGTAACCAGGATGCCTCGATGCTCACGGGTCAGGCGCGCCGATCAGGTCGCTCTGCGCGCCGAGGCTGGCCGGGCCTGGCGATGTGAGCGTGTCATATGCGCAGGCCTATGCAAAGACCATGGTTATTCTTTGCCCGGTAATTTTGGCCTACTCAACTGCGCTGCCTGTGAGCGCTTGGCCGCCGGGGAGGAGATAGTTATCCGTTTCCTTGAGCCTGAGCCGCGGCTGAGGCCGGTTTGGTGCCCGCCTTGGGGTGGGTGGCGGCGGTGGACGGCCATTGCAGCGGAGGGGTGCAGTGGTTGACAGCGCCGAGAACGGTGGCCTGCCCTAGCTTGTGGTAGGCCTCGAATTCGGCGGCGTCATACAGTTGCTCCAGGGTGGGGTCACACGGGTAGGTGGGGTGACCTCTCGCGTAGGCCAGGACGTCCCATGGTGCGCCGGCCCACCAGCCGAGTTTGCAGACCCAGATCTCGCCCTGCCTGGGCAGACCGGATTGTCCGTCTGGCCTGGTAAATGTGCCATGCCCCCAGGGGCGGACTACCTGTCCGGGAGCAAGCTTGCGGCCACCGCGAGTCATCTCGGTCGGGTCCAGCTGGATTTCTACTCCCTCGTCCGCCCTGGCTAGGGCGATGGCGCCGCCGAGGGTGAACCAGGAGTTGGCCCTGTCGCCGGAGGCATCGAGCACCACGATGTGCCGGGCGCCGCGGCGCAGCGCCTCGACCAGGGCAAGGTTGTCGTAGTGGCCCCCGTCGCTGACATTCATCCAGGTGCTGCGGTAACTCAGATGGCCTATCGCCTCAGCCCACAGGAGCCCGAAGGTAGGCTGCATCGCCCGGTACCACAGCGCGCCAGCCCGCTTCCGTTGCAGACGGAGCTTGAGCACATGGGCCCACAGCCGGGCCTCCCGGTCAAGGTTCTGTGCCTCGTTGCGATTCCAGAGTGGATGCGGCGACAGGTACCACAGCAGCAACAGCAGCGGCCGGCGCGTCCACCGCCGGTCGGCGGGCGGCAGCGCCGGGCCAGGAGGTTGGGGCGCCCCGTCGTGCGGGTGCTGCGCCTGCTGATCGATCAGCTGGCGTGCCTTGCGGACCAGCGCCGGATGGGGCAGCCACACGCCGAGGCGTACATTGGTCGCGGTGAGCAAGATCCGGTAGGCGTGCCGCGTTGCGGCCCCCATCAGGGGTGATATCGCTGCCCCACTGATCGCGGACACGTCGAACAAGGTGAACCTGCGCTCGCCCACCAATACTTCGTAGTCGGAGGTCAGGGCCTGCGCGGGCTCGGGCGCCACCACGCCGTTCTCGCGGTGCAAGGTGACGTGCTCGGAATCGAATGTGAGGCAGAAGCCACCCCGCCCCGGCGGCACCTCCCGTGCCGCATTTATGTTGGCGGTGCCGCAGATTACCAGGCCCGGCTCTGCCGCATCGCCGGGTTTTGGTTTCAGGGTAGACAGTCGCGTGGCGGCAGCCTCAGCGAACAGTTCGCGCGCCCGCAGCCGGTTCTGTGCCTCCGCAGCCCGCCGCGTGACCGCATAAGCATCGGCCAGCCGCCATCGGTAGAAATCATGCATTGACAGCCGGTTGACGTTACCGGCCGCGCGGGTCAGCAGCATCACCACGACCGCGGCCAGCACCGGCAGGAGCTGGCCTGCACTGAACCCGGCCCGTGCGCCGTCACCTGTCCACACCAGTGCCAGGACGACGAAAACGAGCACGACCACCGCACTGGCCAGCCACGGCAGCAGCTTCTGCCGCAACCAGCCAAACAGCTGGGTGAGCAGGCCCGGTTTGGCAGCGGCTGTCCCGTTGGTCTTGGCGGTGGCTTGGCGGCCCAGCGCATTCCACTTCGCCAGCCCCGTCTGACAGAACCGCGCCGCGGCCGTTACGGCGGTGATCAGACCAGCCAGCGTCGCCAGCGACCAGGACGGCCGCGCGCCGAACCCAACGAAATGCGCGATTGTGCCCAGCGGCCCCGCGCTGCGGGTCAGCCATGCGATCAGCGGCGGCGCTGCGAGCATGGCTAGCGCGAGGGCAGCCGTCAGTGCCGCCGCCCAGCTGACCAGCCTCGCGCGGTTGGCCCCGCGGTCGCGGTCATCCGGCTTCAGCCACGCCCACCACGGCGCGGGAAAGCGGAGTCTGCGAACCGCTGGCGCGAGCGTCAGCCACCACAGCGCGAACAGCAAAATCATCATCCCGGCCGCCATCACCGACGGCAGCCACCACGAAAACCCGGTCACCGCGGCCGCCAGCGAGTGCGCCCCAGGCGGAACCAGCACGCCCTGCCACCTCAGCAACCACCCCCACCCGTGCGCCAGCGCATACAACGGCGCCACCGCCACGATAAACGTCACCATCGCGCCAAAAACGAGCGAGAAAACACCGACCAGGATGATCGTGGCATTCGGCGCGATGTAGCGGGTATTGTCACGCAGATTGCGCTCTTCCGGAGTTCCGGGAGCATAGGCGCGCGGTACTGCCCCCGCAGGCAGATTATGGGCTACCAGCGCCCGGGACGCGGCAATATAGCTGCCTCCCGACACACCCAAGACCCACCTGACTTTCGCCAGCAGCCCGCCCTCATCGAGCGCCTGCAGAGCCCCCAGACAGTAGGCCGCCGAACGAACCCCACCCCCCGAGCAGCAGACCGCCCAGTCGCCTGTTTCATCCGTCGGCCCAGTCGGCCCCGGCGCCCCAGACACCCCCGGAGTGCTCAGTACTTGATCGCCTGAAGCAGATGATGTCACGCCGCTCCCCCCCACCCGGGGGAATCCCCGGCAATCAAGCCACTCCAAAAGTAAACGGAGCTTGAACGCATCGTCTGCGGGCCAGATAACCCGTGTCAAGAGGTCCCGGCCAAATCCTGCTGGCGGGGCACTCGCTACGACATGACTAGGACCATCACCGACCCTATGGCCTTAAGCGGTAGGCAACTGCGCCGGTGGCCCGCCCCACCACCGGGCAGGCTTGACGGCAGCGGCGAAGCAGACGCCGCATGCTGCACGCCACCTGACCCAGCACTAGCTAATCTGCGCGCTTAAACCCCCGCAACCAAGACGGGCACAAGGCGCGCCGGGTCGGCGATCTGGCCGCATCGACATTGGATCGAGGGGCTTGGCCAGCTATCTCCGGCCGGTTCGCCGATTGCGAAAGACATTCCGGTTTGCGCATAGGCATGTACTAGATGAGTGATTCCCAACCCGGGCTGGTGCGGCGTGCCGGGTTGACCTGGATAAGGGAGGAGGGCATCGATGGTCGCTCGTGACTGTAGACCTCGACACCCTCCTGACGGCACTGTATGTGCTGATCGACGACCACATCATCGAATCGGGCCCGCGGCGGCCTGGCCGGCCGAAGAGGCTGTCGGATGCCGAACTGGTGTGCCTGGCGGTGGCCCAGGTGCTGCTGGGCGCCCGGTCGGAGCATCATTGGCTGCGGCTGTGCTACGGGCGGCTGGGCCACCTGTTTCCCTACCTGCCGCAGCAGCCGGGCTACCACAAGCGGGTGAAGGCGGCAGCGCCGCTGATCTGCAAGGCCACGATGTATCTGGCCAGCTTGTGCCCGTCGCAGGCCAGCGATCTGCGGCTGCTGGATGCGACCCCGGTGCCGTGCGGCACCTCGCGGGAGACGGTCCGGCGGTCGGAGCTGGCCGGGTGGGCGAACTACGGCTACTGCGCCTCCCATTCCCGCTGGTACTGGGGGCTGAAGCTGTACCTGATCAGCACCCCCGAGGGAATGCCGGTGGCCTGGTGCCTGGCCGATCCCAAACTCGGCGAGCGGGAGGTCGCCGCCGAACTGCTGGGCCATGCCCGCGACACCGGGGCGCTGCGGGAGAAGATGATCGTGCTCGCGGACAAGGGCCTGGCCGGGCGGGAGATGGAACACTACGCCGCCGACCAGATCCACGTACTGCTGGCCCGGCCCGACCGCAAAGACGAACGGCGCCGGTTCGGCAACCTGGCCGGGATGCGCCAGTGGATCGAAGCGATCTTCGACACCCTCAAAGACCAGCTCAGCCTCGAACGCCACGGCGGACGCACCCCCGCCGGAGTGTTCACCCGCATCGCCCAGCGACTGCTCGCCCTGGCCGCCGCCATCTGGCACAACTGGCAGATCGGCGCCCCCGACAAGCGATCCCTCATCGCCTACGACCACTGAACTCATAAGGAATCACTCATCTAGCACAATGCACTACGGCATGAGCGATCGTTGGGCTGGTCGGACCGCGCTACGCCGATCCTAACTCCAGTTCGAAGCGGTAGAGCTCCCGGTCCGGTCGCCCACGGTGGACACGGCGCTGCACCACTGTGGGCAGCGTGCACGCTCATCCGTACGGGAACGAGGTCGCGAAGGAAGCCGCCAGGCCCGCCGTCGACGCGAGTGCTCGGGGTTGGCCGCGCTGCAGCTGCCTTCGGGGCGGCGGGCAGGGCCTGATTGGCCAGGGACGATAAACTGGTTAAGAGCCGATGCCTTGGATGCGATCCATGCCGTATCCTCGGTGGCGATTGTGCGGCCGGTGCCCCGGCTGGCGATGACCAAATAACTTGGGCTACAGCAATGCGCGCCGCCGCTGATGGCTACAGCGTGGGCGCCCGGATTGCTCCTAAGCAGAGGCCGCGCGTTCGAATCGCGCTCGGGGCGCAAAGGATGACCTGGGATTATGCAAGGTCAGGTGCCGCCGCCGAAGTGGGCTTCCGCTCAGCTTTCCCCAGGCAGTAGGTCATCGGCCGGGCTCGCTCTTGACGCGTCATGTGACGCCTGACCTGCTCCCCCTTGACGCTGCCGCTTCCTGGAGGTGTTGGCTACAGCGTCGTTATGGGTAGACCAAATAACTTGGGCATCCGGACTGCTGCTGACGCACGCGGCTGGATCATCTGCGGGTGCGGTGGCCGCTGCAATCCGGAATGGCGCGCTTCCGCATCGAGGAAGCGCTCTGCTGCCTGCTTATGCGCGCAAGCGTGCCCGCCCGCGATCATCGGGCTCGCGCTTGACGTCTCGCTGGCTCGCGGCTCTGTCCTGTCACCATCCCCTCCCTGCAGACTCGGCGGGCTGGGCCAGCGCGTCATTTACTGCCGTGAGCTTTCGCAGATTATCTCGTTCTGCGTGGGCGGCGCTGAGCGGCGTGACGCCGGTCAGCGCGCGTGTTCCGTACGTGGCACACACCGCCACGTTCTCCCGCCGCATGGCGTGCGCTCTCAGCGATGCGACGCCAGGACGGCATGGTGATCATCGCCTGCCTGGGCCTGCGGGTCGGCGTGCACCCCCGCGGCGGCCAGCCGTGGCAGCGCGTGCAGCAGGTTGTGCTCGGCGCTGACCGCGACCTGGTGAGCCTGCACCGCACTGGCGTCGGCGTCGACGATGACCTCGCATTCGGCGCGCAGATGGTGCCCGATCCAGCGCAGCCGGACCTGGCCAACCCCCAGCACCCCGGGTGTGGCGCGCAACGTCTGCTCAGCCTGATCGACCAGGGCGGGGTCAACTGCGTCCATCAGCCGCCGGTAGATCTCGCGGGCCGCCTGCCGGAGCACGGCCAGGATCGCCACCGTGATCAGCAGGCCAACGACCGGGTCGGCCCAGTCCCAGCCGATGGCCACGCCGCCCACGCCGAGCAGGACCGCCAGCGAGGTGAACCCATCGGTGCGGGCATGCAGCCCGTCGGCGGCCAGCGCCACCGAGCCGATCTTGCGCCCGACACCGATCCGGTACCGGGCGACCACCTCGTTGCCGGTGAACCCGATCAGCGCCGCCACCGCGACCGCGATCAGATGGGTCACCGGCCGCGGGTGCGCCAGCCGGGTCACCGCCTCGTAGGTGGCCAGCGCCGAGGAGGCGGCGATGAACCCGACGATCACCACTCCGGCCAGGTCCTCCGCCCGCCCGTAGCCGTAGTTGTAGCGGCGGTTGGCTGGGCGCCTGCCCACCACGAACGCGATACCCAGCGGCACCGCGGTCAGCGCGTCCGCGGCGTTGTGCAGCGTGTCACCCAGCAGCGCCACCGAACCCGAGAGCGCGACCACGGCCGCCTGGAGCGCCGCCGTCCCACCGAGCACGGCAAGGGAGATCCACACCGCCCGGATGCCCTCGGCGCTGGCCTCCATCGCCGCATCCACCTTGCCGGCGGCATCGTGGGAATGCGGGCGCAGCACATGCCGGAACCTGCCGATCACTCCCGGCCTGCTGGCATGACCATG